>OGPS01000730.1_pt1 | contig 28698 bp, 38 predicted proteins | sample 1552931 | NCBI WGS metagenome assembly OGPS01 (sample SAMEA2580252, study PRJEB22360) | human gut metagenome | biome: human gut; feature: human-associated habitat; material: faeces | place: Denmark | collected 2008/2010 | reverse complement strand
CCTCAAATATATAAAATGTGATTGGTAAAATATGTCAGAGAATTATTTTACCCTATAACTAAAGAGTAAAATATTGACAATTTTTAAATAAGTAATTATAATTATAATAATATATGTTATCAAGAGTGGACGAAAGAATCGGCTTTAAGACTCCACAGCAACCTGTTAAAAACAAGGTGCTAATACCGACAAAGTAATATTTAAAGTGCTTTGAATGATGATTTTTTATAAGAGATTATTAAACTTTGTACTTTTAAATAAGTACAAAGTTTTTTTATATAAAAACACATAAATAGTAACATATATTAAAGATAGTAAAGAAAGGGTTGATTTTAAAATGAGAAAATTATTTACATCAGAAAGTGTAACAGAAGGGCATCCAGACAAGCTTTGCGATTATATATCAGATAGCATATTAGATGCATATTTAAGTAAAGATGAACATGCAAGAGTTGCGTGCGAAACAGTAGCGGGAAAAGGAATTATTTTTATTACAGGGGAAATTACTTCAAAAGCAGACGTAAACATAGAAGAAGTTGCAAGAGAAGTAGTTAAAGAAATTGGATATGATGACAGTAATCTAGATATGGATTATAAAACATGTAAAATTATAGTAAATGTTTCAAAACAATCATCAGATATAGCATTAGGAGTAGATAATTCTCTAGAAGATAAAGAAGGAGAAAAAGTGGATTCAGAGGGTGCTGGTGACCAAGGAATTATGTTTGGTTTTGCTTGTGATGAAACAGAAGAATTAATGCCACTTCCAATTCTTCTTGCACATAAACTAGCCAGAAGACTTGCATATGTGAGGAAAAAGAATATTATAAATTATTTAAGACCAGATGGAAAAGTACAAGTTACAATTGAATATGAAGATGAAAAACCAATTAGAGTAGATACAATTGTAATATCGTCTCAGCATAGAGAAAATGTAGACTTAGAAGTTCTAAAAAAAGATATACATGAAAAAGTAATAAAACAGGTTGTACCAGAAAATTTAATAGATCTTAAAACTAAATACTTTATTAATCCAACAGGAAGATTTGTAATAGGAGGACCTTTAGGAGATAGTGGATTAACAGGAAGAAAAATAATAGTAGATACATATGGTGGTATGGCAAGACATGGCGGAGGAGCTTTTTCTGGAAAAGATGCTACTAAAGTTGATAGATCAGCTGCATATATGGCAAGATTTATTGCTAAAAATATAGTGGCAAATAAATTAGCTAAAAAGTGTGAGATTCAATTTTCATATGCAATAGGTGTTGCAAAACCAGTATCTATTTATGTTAATACATTTGGAACTAGCACAATTTCAGAAGAAGAAATAATAAAAAGAATTTATGAGAAATTTGATCTAACACCTAGGGGAATTATTAATTATTTGGATTTACAAAAACCTATATATAGAAAAACTACAAATTATGGCCATTTTGGAAAAGCAGATTTAAGTTGGGAAAAGATAATTAAGCTTTAATAAAAAATGTAAAATTAATTTTGTTGCTAATTTAGTAAAAAAGCTGTATAATAGCTTTTAGTTATATTATTAAAATAGAAAGAGGGAAAATATATGAGCGAAAATAAAATTATACCTATTACTGTTTTAACAGGATACTTAGGAGCAGGAAAAACAACTTTAATAAACCATGTGTTAAATAACCAAGAAGGATATAAAGTTGCTGTAATTGTGAATGATATTGGAGAGATAAATATTGATGCAGATTTAATTGGAAATGGGGGGCTTGTTAAAGAGGAAGATTCAAGTCTTGTTCCTTTACAAAATGGTTGTATTTGTTGCACTCTAAAAGTGGATTTAATGCAACAAATTGTAGATATTGTAAAAACTAAAAAGTTTGATTATATTTTAATAGAAGCAAGTGGTGTATGTGAACCATTACCTATTGCTCAAACTATAACTGTATTATCAGAGCAAACACAATCATATGGATTGCCTAAAATATGTAGATTAGACAATGTAGTAACTGTTGTTGATAGTTTACGATTAAGAGATGAATTTAACTGTGGAGATAGTTTAGTAAAAGAAGAAATTGATGATGAAGACATAGAAAATTTATTAATACAACAAATTGAATTTTGTAATAAAATCGTTTTAAATAAAGTAGATGATATTTCAGAAGATGAATTAAATAAAGTGAAAACTATAATAAGAAGATTACAACCTAAGGCAGAAATAATTGAAACAAATTACGGAAAAGTAGATGTAAGCAAAATTTTAAATACAAATTCATTTAATTTTGAAGAAGCTTCAATGTCTGCTGGTTGGATAGAGGAATTAAATAGAACAGATAATGAAGAAGAGGAAGAAGGAGAAACAGAAGAATACGGAATTGGTACATTTGTATATTATAGAAGAGAACCATTTAGTAGAACAAAATTTGATAACTTTGCAGTCAAATTTCCTGAAAATATTATAAGAAGTAAAGGTGTTTTATGGTTTTCAGATGAACCAGAATCTTCTTATGTTTTTGAACAGTCTGGCAAACAAGTACAAGCATATTGTGCTGGGGAATGGGTTGCATCTTTTTCAAAAGAAGAACAAGAAGAAATTATTGCACAGAATCCAGATGTTTTAAGTAGTTGGGATCCTAAATATGGAGATAGAGTTATTAAACTTGTATTTATTGGTCAAAAAATGGATAAAGAAGGGATTATTGCTAAGTTGGATGAATGTTTAGCAGAATAAGAATTTAAGATAATTTTATAAATCTAAATAAAAAAGTAATAAACAAATAATCAAAAAATAGATAACATATGTATTAGTAGAAAAGTCGAATATACATATGTTATCTTTTTTTATAATTTTTTTGAGTTTATTAATAAATATTCCTAAAGTTTATTTATTCTTAAAAAAAGTATAATTTAAAGATTGGAGTAAATAAGAAAATAAAAAACTGTAGAAAAAGTATTGACAGTTGAGCAAACATTCAACTATAATACAAGTAAAGTTGAATAAATACTCAATTAATAACAAAAAAGTGGAAAGGAGAAGGCTATGTCAAAAAACGAATTTATATGTGATTGCAATATAATACACCAAGATATAGTAAATGACACTTTAAATAAAATGGGTGATGAAGATTTATTAAATAAATTAGCTGAATTTTTTAAAATTTTAGGAGATACAACAAGAACCAAGATATTATATGCATTAGATAAAAACCAAATGTGTGTATGCGATATTGCAAATGTTTTAAATATGAGTAAATCATCTATTTCACATCAACTAGGAACACTAAGAAGAAGTGGAATAGTAAAGTGCAAAAAAATAGGCAAAGAAGTTTTTTATATGTTGGATGATGATCATGTAAAAGAGGTCTTTGAAGTAGGAATTGAACATATTGAACATAAAAGATAAATTAGGAGGTAAAATGATATGAAAAGTGTATTTAAAATTAAAGGATTAGACTGTGCAAATTGTGCACAAGAATTAGAAAGATGTATAAAAAAAATAGAAGGAGTGCAAGAAGCATCTATAAGTTTTATGGCTGAAAAAATGATTATAGAATATGACGAAACAAATAAAGAAGAAATTATGAAAAAAATACAAAAAGTCATAAAAAAAGAAGAACCTGATGTTATTATAAAAGAGATTTAAGGAGGAAACAAATGAAAAAAAGAGGAATTAAAATATTAATATCTTTTATACTATTTTTAATTGCTATAATAATTCCTTTTAGCAATACATGGGTTAATAATACAATATATATTGCTAGTTATATAATTGTAGGGTTAGATATTGTAAAAAAAGCTATAAGAAATATTTTTAGAGGTAAAGTTTTTGATGAAAATTTTCTTATGACTGTAGCAACCATTGGCGCATTTGGAATTGGACAATTTCCAGAAGCTGTTGAAGTAATACTATTTTATCAGGTAGGAGAGCTTTTCCAAAGTTATGCAGTAGATAAATCTAGAAAGTCTATATCAAGCTTAATGGACATTAGACCTGATATAGCAAATGTTTTAAGAAATGATGAAATAATTAAATTAGATCCAGATGAAGTAAAAATTGGAGAAATCGTTATAGTGAAACCTGGAGAGAAAGTTCCACTAGACGGAATTGTAATAGAAGGAAATTCAATGCTTGATACAATGGCTTTAACTGGAGAATCTGTGCCAAGAAAAGTAGAATTAAATGATAATATATTAAGTGGTTGTATTAATAAAGATGGATTATTAAAAATAAAAGTAACAAAAGAATATGGGGAATCAACAGCTTGTAAAATTTTAGATCTAGTTGAGAATGCAAGTATAAAAAAATCAAAATCCGAAAACTTTATTACAAAATTTGCAAAATACTATACACCAATAGTTGTTGTTATTGCTGTAATACTTGCTATTATCCCACCAATTTTAACAGGTTGCAATAATTTTCAAGATTGGATATATAGAGCTTTATCGTTTTTAGTTGTATCATGTCCTTGTGCACTTGTTATATCAATTCCTTTAAGCTTTTTTGGAGGAATTGGTGGTGCTTCTAAAATGGGAGTGTTAATTAAGGGAAGTAATTATTTAGAAGCTTTGTCGAATACTGAAATTGTGGTTTTTGATAAAACAGGAACATTAACAGAAGGTGTTTTTGAAGTTCAAAGAGTTGAAACAACGGGAATCTTCTCTGAAGAAGAATTAATAAAGTATGCAGCATATGCAGAAAATTATTCAAACCATCCAATTTCACAATCAATAAAAAAATATTACAATAAGGAAATTGATAGTAAACATATTTCAAAAACTAAGGAGTTAGCTGGACTTGGAATAACTGCTATAATTGAAGATAAAGAGGTTTTAATTGGCAATGAAAAGCTAATGATGGAAAATAAGATAGATTATAAAATAAGTAATGATATTGGAACAGTTTTATATGTTGCAATAGAAAATAAATATGCAGGATTTATAGTTATATCTGATAAAATAAAAGAAGATTCAAAAAAAGCAATAGATAATTTAAAATCTATTAATATCAAGCAAACGGTTATGCTTACAGGAGATAGAAAAAATATTGGAGAATATGTTGCAAAGGAATTAGATATAGATAAAGTTTATACAGAGTTACTACCAGATGGAAAAGTAGAAGAAGTAGAAAAATTATTAAAAGAAAAAAGTCCAAAAGGCAAGTTAGTTTTTGTTGGAGATGGAATAAATGATGCACCAGTACTTGTACTTGCAGATATTGGAATTGCTATGGGCGGTCTAGGTTCTGATGCAGCAATAGAAGCTGCTGATGTTGTAATTATGACAGATGAACCACTAAAAATAGTAAATGCAATTAATTTATCTAAAAAAACAATGAAAATAGTAAGAGAAAATATTATATTTGCTATATTTATAAAAATTACAGTATTAATTTTAAGTGCTATTGGAATAGCAACAATGAGGGAAGCAGTTTTTGCAGATGTAGGTGTTTCAATAATTGCAATAATTAACGCACTGCGAGTGTTAAAAATAAATAATAAATAATAAAAAATAAAAATTTGAACTTTTGGGGTTATTCCTGAAAGTTCAAATTTTATATTATTACAACTTGTAAGTTCTATTGTATTATGTTATTATTTAAAGGTAATCAATTTTAAATAAATATAGAAAGTCTATTAAAGAAAAGTTAAATAGAAACAATGAAGGAGAATATCAAATATGAAAAAAGATATAATTTTCGAAGCTAAAGAGTTTAATAATATAAAGGAGATAATTTATAACGTTGCCGAAGTTTATGGTGAAAAGACAGCATTTTTAATTAAACATAAAGAAAACGAACAAACGAGATATGAAGAAATATCATATAAGAAATTGCTTGAAGATATTAATAAATTAGGAACAAGCATATACAACATGGGATTTAAAGGTAAAAGAATAGCTATAATTGGAAAAAATAGATATGAATGGGTAATTGCACATTTAGCCAATTTACTTGGAGGAATAGTATCTATTCCTCTAGACAAAGATTTACAATATGATGAACTTGAAAGTTCATTAATTAGAAGTAAAGCAGACTGCATTTTCTTTGATGAAAAATTAACGCAAAATATAGAAGAAATAAAGAAAAATAATAAAACAAATTTAAAAGAATTTATTTGTATGGGTCAAATAGAAGGCTATAGGTCTATAAAAGAACTTTTAAATGAAGGAGAAGAACTATTAAAGCAAGGAAATGAAGAATATATAAATGTAAAGATTGATGAAAATGTAATGAATATATTATTATTTACATCAGGAACAACAGACAAATCAAAAGCAGTAATGTTATCACAAAAAAATATTGCATCAAACATTTATGCAATGCAATGTGTTGAAGACATAAGACCAACTGATACAAATATTGCATTTTTACCATTTCATCATATTTTTGGTTCAACCTGTATAATAATGATGCTTGCATGTGGAGTAAAAACTGTATTTCCAGATGGATTAAGATATATTAAACAAAATCTTAATGAATATAAAGTAACTATTTTTGTTGGAGTCCCTGTTCTTATTGAAGCAATTTATAAAACAATAATGAAAGAAATTGAAAAACAAGGTAAGACAAAATTAATAAAATTTGCAACTGTAATTAGTAATATTTTATTAAAAGTCCATATTGATGTAAGAAGGAAGATATTTAAACAGGTAATTGGCGCTTTAGGTGGAGGGCTTAGATTCATTATATCTGGTGGAGCTGCTGCTGATCCAGTAATTCTAAAAGGATTTAATGACTTTGGAATAAAAACCGTACAAGGATATGGACTAAGTGAAACATCACCTGTAATTGCTGCAGAAAATGCCAAAGTAACAAAGGAGCGGTTCTGTTGGAGTTCCAATGATTAATGACAAAATAGAAATTGCAAATAAAGATGAAAATGGAATTGGAGAAATTAGAGTAAAAGGTCCAAATGTAATGCTTGGATATTATGAAATGCCGGAATTAACAAATGAAGTATTAAAAGATGGATGGTTTTATACAGGTGATTTAGGTTATATAGATAAAGATGGACACATATTTATAACAGGAAGAAATAAAAACTTAATTGTTTTAAGAAATGGTAAAAAGGTATTTCCAGAAGAATTAGAAACATTAATAGATAGAATGGAAATAGTTCAGGAATCAATGGTGTTTGGAATGCCAGAAGGAAATAAAAAAGATGATGTGAAACTATCAGTTAAGATTGTATATAATAAAACAGTAGCAAACGAAAAGTACCCAGGCAAAAACAAAGAAGAATTATATGAAATTATATGGAATCAAATTAAAGAGTTAAACAAGACATTTCCAAGATATAAACATATACAAAATATGATTTTAACAGACGAAGAACTTATAAAAACAACAACTAAAAAAGTTAAAAGACAAGAAGAAATGAAAAAAATATTAAAATAATATTTTTTGAGTATTGACAACACCAATATAAATGTGTTAATATAATGGTGTTGTTCAACCAATGCGGATGTGGCGGAATTGGTAGACGCGCTGGTCTTAGGAACCAGTGCCAACGGCGTGGGGGTTCGAGTCCCTTCATCCGCACCAACGACGTATCTGTTCGAACTAAATTGAGCAGATAAATACAGAAATCAATCAGAAAACAAAATCTGGTTGATTTTTGTTGCTTAAAAACAATATTAAAATCATCCAAATGAAAGGATGGTGTGAAAAAAGAAAATAATTAAGCAAGAACTAGAATTTGAGGAATGTCTAAAATAGCGACTTGAATTTATATGTGAGTTTTCTAAAGCTACTCCTACCTTTATCAATGGTAGTATTAGAAAATTAGAGAGAACTAATCTTACATATATTGAGCCACATAGAGTGATTATTAAAAACATTATCTTTTTAGTGTTTAATTACTCTAATGATGTGTATATTTCAAATCTAACTAAAAAGATTAAATTATAAGAGTTAGAAGAGTATTTGAAAAACATATAATTGTATGAAAGTTCATTAAAGCCAAAGCAAACTTGCTATTTTATGTAAAATATAGTATAATGAATATAACTTAATATTCGTGGGTACAGCGAAATATAACAAATGTACTTTTTTAGTATATATCACAGATACTTTTGTGATATTACAAAAAGAAAAGGAGACTACTATGAAACGGTTTGCATTAATTATGGCGACTCTAATTTCTACTGTGCTTTTTGCTGGATGCAGTAATTTGGATTTGGAATTAGAAAGAAACCAGTTACAATCAGAGGTTGAAACATTACGAGCAGAAGTAAATGATCTGCAAAAAAAACGGGATGAATTAATTCAAAAAGATGATATTATCTATGTTATTGAATTGGAAATATCTCAATCACATTTTACTCTTGACCTCGAAGAGCATTTGAAAGACTCTATGAATAAAATTACTATTCCCATTCAGGTTTCAGAGGAATATTATTATTCTATCGAAGTAGGAGATACTTTAAGTAATGAGTTTAGAGTTGGCTCGTTTATATTTACAGGAAGTATTGGTAGCTGGAATATAGAGGTTATCGATAAACAAACCGCTAGTAAATCTGAGTAAAAATTTTCGAAAGGCACTTCTAATATGGAGGTGCTTTTTTTATGAAAAATATGTGGATTTTCAAATTTGGAGTATACATTTTATAAAATATATGCTAAAAAATATATATATTTGATGAATGGAAATTTAAATAGAAAGATGTCAAGGAGGAAAAAATGAGAGATATACTAAAAGAATATTCAGTAAATAAAAAAAATAAAAATTGGAAAGACTTTATAAAAAGAGAAAAAGAACTTTATGCTAGAAATAATGATATTCGTTCAGAATTTGAAAGAGATTATACAAGAATAATACATTGTAATGCATATAGAAGGTTAAAACATAAAACACAAGTATTTTTTTCACCAGAAAATGATCATATTTGTACAAGAGTAGAGCATGTTACACATGTTGACTCTATAAGTTATACAATAGCAAAATATTTAGGACTAAATGTAGAATTAACAAAAGCAATAGCTACAGCTCATGACATTGGTCATAGTCCATTTGGTCATCAAGGAGAACGAATATTATCAGAAATTACAAAAAGAGATCTAAATGAACTTTTTTGGCATGAAAAAAATGGACTTGATTTTGTAGATAAAATAGAGTTGTTAGAAGATAATTTGAAAAATCAACAAAATCTAAATTTAACCTATGCAGTAAGAGATGGAATAATATCACACTGTGGAGAAATTGACGAAAACCAATTAAAACCAAGGAAAGAATTTATAAATTTGCAAAACTATAATAAACCAAATGAATATGCACCATGCTCATGGGAGGGTTGTGTGGTAAAAATATCAGATAAAATATCATACCTTGGAAGAGATATAGAAGATGCTATAACACTTGGAATACTTGATGAACAATTAAAAGATTTATATAAATTATTAAAATTTAATTCAAATGAAGTAATAAATAATACAGTAATTATAAATAATTTGATATATGATTTATGTAATAACTCATCACCTGAGAAAGGATTATGCTTTTCAGATGCAACTTTTGAATTAATTAAAGAAATTAAATCATTTAATTATACAAACATTTATCTAAGTGATAGATTAAAACCATCTAATCGATATTTTAATGTAGTGTTAAATGAAATTTATAATACATTAAAGAAAAGTTATAATGGAAATAAAACAATTGAAAATATAAATAAAATGAAAAAAATATATCCAGAACTATTTTATAGCTTTGAAGAATGGCTTTCAAGATATTGGAATATAGAAAGAAGCAAAATTTTTAAAAATGATGTTTTATTTAATATTGAAAATGAAAGTGACTATTATAAATCTATAATATATTATATATCTGGAATGACTGATAATTTCGCAATAGATATATATAATAAAATAATAGGTTTTTAACAAAAATAAAAGATATAAATTGAATTAAAGAAGAAAAGATGGCTCTACAAATGATGTAGAGTCATCTTAAGGATTGACTATATAGTCTTTTTAGCGTTTATTTAAGATTTTTTCTAATTCTGGGCCAGAAAGAATTCCGTGTTTTACAAGTTCAGAAACAATAAGATTCAAATCTTCCAAATGTTCTTTTAACATATTTTCAGCATATTCATAGGACCTCTTAAGGAGTTCATCTGCTTGCTTATAAGCGTTTTCAATTAATTGTTGATTATAACCATCGATTACATAAATTCTATATGGGTATTTAGGGTCAAGAGCATATTGAGTTACAACTTCAAATGCAAGATCAGATGCATCTTTTAAGTCAGCAGATGCTTTAGCTGATAGTCCATTTGTATAATGGATCTCAGCAATTCTACCGGCTAGTAAGCAAGCAATTTGTTCCTTAAAAAAGTCCAAGTTACTGTTTGATCTGATATCAGAATCGTCAAAAACTGTTACTCCCAAACAGTCTCCTACAGGAACAATTGAGACTGCAAGGCAATTGAACGTAAGACTTTCGGAAAATTTCCCAACTATAAAGTGTCCTGCCTCATGATAAGCAACAGATATTTTTTCCTCCACAGACAATTCTTTAAAATGCTTAAAGTAAATAGAATAGCTGTTTATAATATCTTTTTTTGTAACAAATTTGTGATTATTACATTTAGCACAAACCATTGATTTATCAATAAGGTTAAGAGTTCTGATTGTTTTTGGTGTTTGGTAATCGAAGCAACTTGCTAAATACATTGCATAATCAATATTTTCTTTGCTTATATTAACACCATGATATTGCTTAAAATTTTGTACTTGAGCAATGATTATTGAATAAACTTCAGAACTTTTTGGCTCTACAACATAAACTTTTTCAAATTGAGAACTTTGAATAATTGGATTTTCTGCCGTTGCCGAACAAATAACTCTAATATTATCTTTCAGAATAATTTGGTCTAGAAAATTTGCAACATCACTTGTTATAAGTGAAAGATTTATAAACAAAATGCAAAATTGTAGAGATTCAAGAAAATCAATCAATTTTATAAATATTTCCTCACATTTGTATAGACTTTTAATTAGTGAATATATATCGAGAGATAGTACAACTGCATTTTTTAAATCTTCCGGGCAATTTCTGGTTGAAATTTGCCATGCTAATTTTTTAACAATAGATGTTTTACAAATATCTGAATCTCCAATCAATAAAACATTGTGTTTAGAGTGTTTTAAAAGTGTGTGCATAATATCCAAAAGCTCGTGGTCCATTCCACCAATAGAACAAAATTTGTTGGTTTTTAGAATTGTTAAAAAACTTGCGAAATCATCTGGAATTTCTAGATAATCTGGCTCTGGCTTAAGTTTGCTTATGAATTGCAAAAAAAACTCAGGATGAAGTTTTACATAAGCATCAAATAAGTTTTCAACTTCAACTGTAAAATTGCCACAAGTTTTCTGAGCTATTTCACTAGCATTTTCAAAGACTTTTAAAATGTCACACTCAAGTGGCAAAAAGTCATAAATCGAAATTGAAATTGCAGTACGGTATTCTTGTGGAAGAGATTCTTCAATAAGTTCCAGAATCTTAGAACTTATGTATTTTTCGGTCAAGTTATCTTTTTTCGACAGCTTTTTAAAAATAGCTGAAGAAGAAAGGAACAGACTTAGAAACAGAATCTTGCTTGGAATAAACCGAAGTTCGAAATCTTCTGAAAGTCCGTTAGCTGTTTCTAAAGCTCTAATGACTGACTGACCAAGATAAATGTTATCCATATAAACGCCTCCTTAAATTTAATATTATTGCATAGATAACATAACCATTTTACATTATTATACAAAAATTGTCAATAAAAATACATAGGATGTAAAAAAATTAGAAACTACTTGCGTAATATTAATAATTGGTATTGAATATGTGAAATGTTTTTATTATTGATATTTATGAAAAAGATTTCTGTGATATAAGTTAGTAGTTATATACTATATAAAAATAATATTATGTATAATAAATAGTATAATTGTAAAATATTAAAAGATATAGTATCATAGTATTAATTAATATTAGTAAAATACAAATGAAAAATAGACCAACATATAGAAGCATGCACTATTGAGGAGGATATGTTATATATTATGAAAAAAATTAATTTTAAAAAAATATATAAAATAATAGAAAAATTATTTAAAAATATGGGGGAAGATTTGGTAAGTGAGTATTCAGCACAGTGTTCTTATTATACTATACTATCATTTATTCCTTTTATTATCTTAGTATTAACAATGATTCAATATACAGGAGTAGGACCTCAAGCTTTATTTAACGCAATATCTAAAATTATTCCATCGAGTATGAATGAAATAATTGTAGATATTGTTCAAGAGGTTTATTCGAAATCTATTGGAACAATATCAATCTCAATTATATTTACGATATGGTCTGCAGGAAAAGGGCTATTTGCTTTAACCAAGGGATTACAATCGGTTTATAACACTAATAATAAAGAAAGTGCTTCTTATATTTATTTAAGAATAAAAGCAATTATCGAAACAATAATGTTCATAATTTTAATAGTATTAGGTTTAACATTACTAGTGTTTGGAAATAGTTTAATAGAAATTATTCAAAAGTATTTTGGAGGTCTGAAAAATTATAATACAATATCTGCAATAGTAACTCAAATAGGGCTTATTTTGATCACATTTTTAATATTCCTACTATTATATAAATTTATGCCGAAACATAAAGTACCTTTTAAAAGTCAAATATATGGAGCAATATTTGGAGCAATAGCTCTTAACATTATATCATTTGTTTTTTCTAAATATTTATATATTTTTAAGGGATTTTCAATAACATATGGAAGTTTAACAACATTGATGCTAATAATGATGTGGATATATTCTTGCTTTTATACTGTATTTTTAGGAGCGGAGTTAAATAAATTAATAAATAATAAAAAGAGAGGTTGAAAATAAATTATAATTGATATAGTATTATGTAAAAAATATTATCAAATGGAGGAGTAAAAATGCTTGAAACGATTAAATTATATATATTAATTTTTTTTGTATATGCTTTTGCTGGATGGGTAATGGAATCTACACTTATTTCTATACAAAATAAAAAGTTCGTAAATAGAGGATTCTTGGTAGGACCTGTATGTCCTATATATGGTTATGGAGTAGTATTAGTAAGCCTTTTACTACAAAAATATCAAAATGACATAGTAATATTGTTCTTTATGTCTGTAATTATATGTGGAATACTAGAATATTTTACAAGCTTTTTTATGGAAAAAATATTTAAAGCGAGATGGTGGGATTATAGCAAAAAGAAGTTTAATATAAATGGGAGAATATGTTTAGAAAATTTAATTTGGTTTGGAATTGCATGTTGTATTGTAATATATATTTTTAATCCAATTTTAATAGAAAAGATAAATATGATACCAAATATGCTTCAAAATATATTAATAATATCTCTTTTAGCAATACATTTGATAGATAATGTTGTATCATTTAAAATTATTTTAAACTTAAAGCAAGTTTCTAATGAAATAAAAGATAATACAATAGAAATTTCAGAAAAAGTAAAAAATATTATACATAATAAATCTATCTTTCATAGAAGATTAGTAAATGCTTTTCCAAATATAAAAGAAAAAGTAGAGTTTAAAAAATGGAATATAAAAGAAAAAATAGAAAAGATTAGAGAAGAAAGAAGAAATATAAAAAAATAATATTTAGTATAATTTAGTTATATAAATATAAACTTTACACCAAACAACTGTTTACAAATTAGAAATTTCATGATATATTATGAAAAGTTAGAGGTGAAAATATCATGAATAAAATATATGCTTCTATAGATCTAAAATCATTTTATGCTTCTGTAGAATGTAAAGAAAGAGGATTAGATCCAATAAATACCAACCTTGTTGTAGCAGATAAAGCAAGAACAGAAAAAACTATATGTTTAGCAATATCCCCATCTTTAAAATCTTATGGATTACCTGGAAGAGCTAGGCTATTTGAGGTAGTACAAAAAGTTAAAGATATAAATTTTCAAAGAAGAATGAAGGCACCAAATCATAAATTTAGTGGCAAGTCCTACAATAATACCGAATTAAAGAAAAATTCATCATTAGAATTAGATTATGTTATAGCAGCACCACGAATGAGTTACTATATGAAATATAGTACCACAATATACAATATATACTTGAAATATATTGCACCAGAAGATATATACTCATATTCAATAGATGAGGTGTTTTGCGACCTTACAAAATATTTAAAAACATACAAATTAACAGCTAAAGAGTTAGTAACAAAAATGATACAAGATGTTTATAAAACAACAGGTATTACAGCAACTGCAGGAATAGGAACCAATTTGTTTTTGTGCAAAGTAGCAATGGATATTGAGGCAAAACATATACAACCAAATGAATATGGAGTAAGAATTGCCCAATTAGATGAAGCAAGCTTTAGAAAAAAACTATGGAATCATAAACCTATTACAGACTTTTGGCGTGTTGGAAAAGGCTATGCTAGAAGATTGGAAAAACACAATATATATACTATGGGAGATATTGCAAGATGTTCAATAAATAATGAGGAACTACTATATAAATTATTTGGAATAAATGCTGAGTTACTAATTGACCATAGTTGGGGATGGGAAAATGTAACAATAGAAAGAATAAAAGCTTATAAACCCGAAATTAGGAGTTTAAGTTCTGGACAAGTTTTACATTGTCCATATAATTGTGAAAAAGCGAAATTAATTGTAAAAGAAATGGTTGAATTACTTGTTCTAGAAATGGTAGAAAAGCAATTTATAACAGATCAACTAGTTTTAGATGTCATATATGATGTAGAAAATTTAACAAATCCAAATTATAGTAAATTTTACAATGGTGAGATTACAACAGATGGTTATGGAAGAAAAGTCCCCAAACCAGCGCATGGAACATTTAGATTAGAAAATAAAACATCATCAACAAGACTAATTTGTGATGGTTTTATTAAATTGTATGATAGTATTGTAAATAAAAAGTTACTAATTAGAAAAATAAACATATGTGTTCGGAAACCTTTTAAATGAAACAGAAACAAAAGAGAAAAGCAAATTCGAACAAATTAATTTATTCACTAATTATGAAAAAGTGGATATAGAAAGAAAAAAAGAGAACGAAAAGCTACAAAATGAGAAAAAGATACAAAAGACAATAATTGAAATAAAAAATAAATATGGAAAAAATGCAATTTTAAAGGGAATAAATTTAGAAGAAGGGGCAACTACTATAGAAAGAAATAATCAAATAGGAGGACACAAAGAGTAGGAGGGTAATTATGGATAGTGAACATAAATATGATGATATTATAAATTTAGAGCATCATATATCAAAAACACATAAACAAATGTCCATGCAAAATAGAGCAGCTCAATTTGCACCTTTTGCAGCATTGACAGGGTATGAAGAAGCAGTAAAAGAAACAGCAAGATTTACAGAGCAAAAAATAGAACTGGATGAAGAACTTAATAATATTTTAGATGAAAAATTGCGTTTAATACAAAGCCAAATAAAAAATATGCCTGAAATTACCGTTACTTATTTTGTACCTGATGATAAAAAAAGAGGGGGAAAATATCAAAAAATAACAGGAAAAATAAAGAAAATAGATGATTACAATAAATTTATAATTTTTACTGATGGAAAATGTATATCAATCAAAGATATTATTGATATTTCTGGAGAAACATTAACAATAACTTAAAATATAAACTATTACAATAATTTATATTAAATTTGTAGAATTATTTACAAGGACTTGTTTTAATGGTATAGTATTAACTGATATATAACAGAGAATATTTATTAAAATTCTAATAAAAGAAAGGAGAGATTATGGAAAACATAATAGAGGTAAAAAATCTAACGAAGGAGTATAAAAATTTAAAAGCGATTGATAATTTATCGTTCGAGCTAAAAGAAGGAGAAATACTTGGGCTACTTGGACCAAATGGAAGCGGAAAATCAACAACAATAAATTGTATTTTATCACTTCTAAATTTTCAAAATGGAAGTATCAAAATATTTGGAAAAGAAATGAAGCCAAATTCTTATGAAACAAAAGCAAAGATAGGAGTTATATTTCAAGAGGTAGCAGTATTTCAAGAACTTACGGTTTATGATAATATTGACTATTTTTGTGGACTGTACATTAAAGATAAAAATACAAGAAAGCAATATATAGAAGATGCCATAAATCTTGTAGGAATAAATGAATTTAAAAAATTTTATCCAAAGCAATTATCTGGTGGTCTTTTAAGAAGACTTAACATTGCTTGTGGTATAGCACATAAGCCTGAATTAATCTTTTTAGATGAGCCAACAGTTGCTGTAGATCCGCAAAGCAGAAATAATATATTAGAAGGTATAAAAAAATTAAGAGACAATGGAGCTACTATTTGTTATACAACACACTATATGGAAGAAGTAGAGATGTTATGCGATAGAATTATTATACTAGATAAAGGTAAAATTTTAGCGCAAGGAACTTCTGATGAATTAAAGAAAAAGGCTAAAATTGAGGAAAAAATAACAGTAGAAATAAACAATATAAATAGCAAACAATTAGAGGAAATAAAGCAATTTGAAAATGTAGAAAATGCATTATTAAATATGAATACATTAATAGTTACTTATAAAAAAGGCAAAAACAATCTAGGGGAATTAATAGATTATTTAAAAGATAATAAAGTAACTTATAATAAGATCTTTTCAGAAAGACCAACACTAAATGATGTATTCTTAGAATTAACAGGAAAGGAATTAAGAGATTAATGTTTTGGCATAATTTTAAGTATTCTTTGAAAACATTATTAAAAAGTAAAATGTTATTATTTTGGACTTTTGCCTTTCCAATAATACTAGGTACTTTATTTAATATGGCTTTTTCAAATATAGAAAATAATGAAAAATTAGAAATTATTAATATTGCAATTGTTGACAATGAAGACTTTAAAAACAATGAAATGTTTAAAGAGGCATTCGAAACTTTAAGTAGTGAAAATAGTACAAGCCAAATGTTTAACACCACATATACTAGTTTAGAAGAATCAAAAGAAATGTTAGAAAATGAGGAAATTACAGGATATTTATTATTTAATGGAGAAGATGTAACAATTAAAGTAAATTCGAGTGGAATTAATGAAACTATTTTAAGAAATGTAGTTGATCAAATACAAAGTAAAAAAGAGATGATAGGCACTTTAGCCAAAAAAGAAATAGAAGATAAATATAAGCAAGGAAACTTTAACATTGATTATAATGGAATATATGCTAATGTCATGGCTAAAATAGACAAAAATGATGTTAAATTAAATAATATCTCTAATAAAAATTTAAGTTATACTATGATTGAATATTATACACTTATTGCAATGGCGGCACTATATGGCGGAATAATTTCAATGTTTACTACGAATTTTAAACTTGCCAATATGAATGCAGTTGGAAAAAGAACTTCTGTATCACCTGTCCGTAAAGGTACAATGCTTTTAGGAAGTCTATGTGCAAGTTATGTTGTTCAACTAATTGGAATGGCACTATTATTTGTATTTACAATTTTTGTTTTAAAAGTGGACTATGGAACAAATTTACCGCTTATAATACTACTTGCATGTATTGGGTCTCTTGCTGGTTTATCTTTAGGAGTTGCAGTTTCAACTTTGGTTAAATCAAATGAAAATGCTAAAATCGGAATTTTAATTGCGGTAACTATGGTTGCATGTTTTTTATCAGGAATGATGGGAATTACTATGAAGTATGTAATTGATAAAAATGTTCCTATTTTAAATAAGATTAATCCAGCAAGTATGATAACAGATGGATTTTACTCACTTTATTATTATGATACATTAGATAGATTTTATTTTAATGTTATAAGTTTACTAATATTTTCTGCCTTAATGATATTTATATCATATAAAGGATTAAGGAGGCAAAAATATGACAGTATTTAAAACATTTTGGAAAATTATAAATAAATATAAAGGAACAATTATTCTTTATACAGTTATACTTATTATATTTGGTGGAATTAATATGTCTACAAACGATACAGGAACTACTTTTGTAGATAGTAAGCCAGATATCTTAATTATAAATAAAGATGAAGAGATAGGAATTACTAAAAATTTAGTTGATTATCTAAAGCAAAATTCGAATATTATTAATGTTAAAAATAATGAAGAAGCAATAAATGATGCTCTATTTTATAGAGATGTAAACTATGTAATCTATATACCAGAAAATTATCGCCAAGATGTACTAAATGGATTAAATCCGGAGATAAATATAAAATCAACAGGAGATTATAGTGCCAGTCTTGCAGAAATGATGTTATCAAGATATGTTCAAATACAAAATATATATAAAGATAATATAAACAATGAAGATGAATTAATAGAAGCTATTAATAATAATTTATCAAAAAAATCGTCAGTAGAAATGACTTCAAAGTTAGATGCAAGTAAAATGACTAAAGTAGCATTATACTTTAATTTTGCAAGTTATAGCATTATGGCAGTAGTTATTTTTATTATCTGTCTTGTTTTATCAAGTTTTCACGAAAAAACAGTAAATAAAAGAACTATAATTAGTAGTATGAATTATAAGGAGCATAATAGGTTAATTTTATTTGCAAGCTTTATGTATTCTGTAATTGTATGGTTTTTATATGTGGTATTAGGTCTAATATTATTAGGAAATATTATATTTACAGCAAGAGGACTTATGTATTTACTTAATACATTTGTATTTACTTTTTGTGCTTTAACAATTGCGTTACTAATATCTACTATTGTAAGTAATAAAAATGCTATAAATGGAATTGTAAATGTAGTGGCATTGGGTTCAGCTTTCCTTTGTGGAGCTTTTGTACCAGCTGAATGGTTGCCAAAGGCAGTATTAAATATAGCTCATATTTTACCAGCTTATTGGTATATTAATTCAAATGATTTATTAAAGACAATGGAGACTATAAATTTTGAAACACTAAAACCTGTATTTAATAATATGCTAGTTATATTAGCGTTTGCGATATTGTTTATTATAATGAATAATATTATTTCAAAAAAGAAACAAAAGGTAGGATAAAAACAAAAAGTAATGCAAATTATGGAGGAAAAAATGAATATTTGTAAGCACAAATATAATGTAATAACATTATGTGGTTCAATTAAATTTAAAACTGAATTTATGAAAGTTCAAGAAAAACTTACATTAGATGGAAATATAGTTTTTATACCTAACTTTTTCAATGATTTGAAAAAAGAAGAAATAAGTTTACAAACTAAAAAAATGCTAGATGAAATGCATAGGCAAAAAATAAATATGTCAGATGAAATTTATGTAATTAATTCTGGCGGATACATTGGAGAAAGCACAAAATCTGAAATTGAATATGCAAAGTTAAATGGTAAAAAGATTTCTTACCTAGAGGACATTAAATAAATTGTAATTTAGTAGTTTGTTAGAAAAATAGTAATTGGTAAAGGAGATTTTTTTGTGAAAAAAAAAGAAGTTAAAATAACAGGTTATGACATTTCATATTATGTATCGATATTTACTATTATAGCATCAATAATTTTAGCTGTGTTCCAATTTATTAATAAAACTAATGAATGGGATAAAGTGTTTATGTTTTTAATATTTGGAATTATAGGATATTACACAAATAAAGAAAATAGAAAGAAACAAAAAGAAAAGGACAAATAGTAAGTTGTATAGGAGAATGATTATGGAAAATAAATACGAGTTTTTTATAGCAGGAAGAGCTAGAAATAAAGAAAATATATTAAAAATATGTAAATTGCTAGATAAATATAAAATTTCCTATTATTGCTTTTTAAAAAATGAGGATAATTGGGGATATGGAAATAAAAATCAGACACCAGAAGAAAAACAAAAAGAATTTGAATCACTAAATTTAAAGAGCGATATAGTCTTAAACTTGTTTAATAATGATTTAGAAGGAGAAAAGAACTCGAAAAATTTGTTGTTAGTTTTACCGGCAGGAAAAGCAGCTCACATTGAAGCTGGTATTGCTTACGGTCTAGGAAAAAAATGTTATGCAATAGGTGAATATGAAAATACGGATACGTTGTATAATATTTTTGAAACAATTTTTAGTGATGAAACAGAATTAGAGGAATTTTTGAAGAAATATTCCAAAAGATAACTTACAATTTAGAAAAGAGGTAAATTATGAAGATTTTAACAATTATGGGAACATCCCACAAAGGAAATACAAGAGCAATAACAGATTTATTTTTGAATGAATTTAGAGGAAATAATAACGAGTTTGATGAGATAATTCTCCCAAATGATTTTCAAGAGTTTTGTTATGGATGTGCAAATTGTATATTAAAAGGCGAAGAAAATTGTCCTCATTTCAAATTAGTTAATCCAATAGTTGAGAAAATAGAAAAAGCAGACTTAATAATAATTGCTACCCCTGTATTTGTTATGTCTTGTTCTAGTGGCTTAAAAGCATTATTAGACCATCTTGGTTATCTATGGTTAGTACATAGACCTAAAGAAAGTATGTTTAATAAAGTTGGCTTAATTATAACTTCAGCAGGAGGATCAGGTGTAAAAGATACAGTTAAATTAGTAAAGAATAATTTGTTTTATTGGGGAGTACCTAAAGTTTATAACTATGGTGTTACTACTATGAAAATGGGTGGCAATTACATAGATTATAAGCATAAGGATAAAATAAAGAAACAAGTAAGAAATAAAGCAAATAAAATTAAGAAAAGTTTAAATAATAAAAAAGTAGGATTTAAAACAAGATTCTTTTTCAAAATATTTGGTATGACACAAAAAAACGGATGGAATAAAACTGATGCTGATTATTGGAAAAATAAAGGATGGCTTAATGGGAAAAAACCATTTTAGGAATGGTACAAATTACAATTTGAAAAGGGGAAAAATATGTATAAAGAAAAAAGTAGATTTTATTTTGTAATTGCATTGATTTATTGGATAATATATATGATTGGATTTTTTGTAATGGGAATCTTATACAAAAAAGGAATCTCAAACTATAATATAATTTATTGGATAATTGCTGTTATTGGAGTATTAATTGTGATAATAAAAGATAAAAGTATAACTAATTTAGGTTTTACAACAGAAAAATTAAAAGTGAATATTATAATATCTCTTTTAATTATTATTATAACTTTCGTTATAAGTGTTATTGTAGGAAAATATCCAATATTAAGATTAATTAAAGGTAGTTTATATTATTTGTTTTATATATCATTATTAGAAGAAATATTGTTTAGAGGATTTATTCAAAACTATTTATGTGGATTAAAATGCAACAAATATGTAATCTTTATAATAGGTGCATTATTATTTTCGTTAATGCACTTGCCTTTTCAAATGTATGTTAATAATAATATTTCTTTAAATTATATTTTTGAAGCATTACCACAATTATTATTTTGCTTTGCATTTCATTTGATTATGTGTTTTATTACATACAAAAGAAAAGATATTACTATTCCTATAGCACTACATTATGCTATAGATTATTTGCAAAATGCCTTATAAATTACAATTTAGTAGTATGTGAAAGTAAAGAATTGTAGAGGGGGGATATAAATGAATAGTAAAATTGGAAAGTATGGGGCATTATTGACAGGAATTTGTGTACTTGTGTTTGCAATATCAATGATATTAAGTTTGATAAGTAAAGATAATTGGAATTTTTTAAGTTATCTTTCATGTATGATTTTAGCAATAGGTTATGTTATATTTGCTTGCTCTATATATTCATTAAATAAAAATGATGATAAAAAATCAATAGGTATTATAGGAGTTGCTTTTAGTATAATATATTGTGTGTTAATTTTTATAGTATATTATGCTCAATGTACTACTGTTAATCTAAACTCGAATTTGAGCAATGAAGTTATATCTATAATAGATTTTAGTAAATTAGGAAGTTTATTTTTTAATTATGATTTATTAGGGTATGGAATTATGGCTCTATCAACATTTTTTCTAGCATTTATAGTTGATACAAAAGATAATAAAAATAAAGTATTACAAAAGTTATTACTGATACATGGAATATTTTTTCCTAGCTGTTTTATTGTTCCAATGTTTCCAGTATTTAATGCAAATACGGGAAATATTGTTGGAACAATTTTATTAGAAATATGGTGTGCTTATTTCTTACCAATTTGTATATTAGGATATAATTATTTTCATAACAATGAAAAGAAATAAATTACAATTTATAAGATAGGAAATAAAATGAACTTGAGATTATGTTAGTATGATTCAATCGAATTTATAATGAAACTATTAACAAAATCTTATTTTAAAATAATCAAATAAAAGATATTCTAAAATAATAGACAAAATAAGACCTCTCAAATGCTTGAAAATACTGAAATGTTAACTTGAGTTGCTAAAGTTCCAACTCGACTTGATAGAAAGCAACTGAAAAAAGAGGTATAATTTTAAGCAGAAATGGAGGAAAAATAAATGAATTTAGGAGAAAAATTATTAAATTTAAGAAAAACAAAAAATTTAACACAAGATGATGTAGCAGAAAAATTAAATGTAACAAGACAAACAGTATCAAAATGGGAAACAAATCAAAGTACACCAGATTTTGATAAGATACTGCCACTATGTGAACTATATGGAATATCACCTACTGAATTATTAACTGGGGAAAAAGAAGAACAAGAAACAGCTAATAATGAAAATAGTAATGAATTTAATTGGAATGAAGCAAAGAAACATCTTTTTACACGAGGAAAAGATGATGAAGATAATTATGAAAATATGACTAAAAACCAAATGAAAAGGAAATCTGCTGAAATAGTTAGTAGTTCGATTCTAATATTTTTTATTGCAATAGCTTATGCAGGAATAGGAACTACTGTGTTGAAGTGGAATCCTGTTGTAGTAGGATGCACTTTCTTAATACTAATTGGATGGGGAGTAACTAGAATTGTAAAACATTATATGTCAGTTCCAAAATTTGAAAAGACAAAAGAGGAAGAAAAGCAAGATAAAATAGTAAAACAAATCAATGATATTATTGGTGGAATAGGTGTAGCACTATATTTTATAATAAGTTTTACAACAATGGCTTGGCATATTACTTGGGTAATATTTATAATTATTGGAATGGTTAATCAAATTGTAAAACTTATTTTTACGCTAAAGGAGGATGATGAAGATGAAGAATAAAGGTTTTATTATTACTCTAATAATTTTACTTTCTATTATAGTATTCTTTTTAGTAATGTTTTTGGTAATGTCTTTAAAAGGTGGAACAAACTTTAGAAATGGAATATTTAGCATAGGTTCTAAAAGTACAAACATTATTTATGATAAACAATTTGAATTAGAAAATATTAAAAATATAGCTATAAAACAAGATGCAGGAGATGTTATTGTTAAGGAATCAGAAGGTGATTATATTCAAGTTGTTCTTTATGGTGAAAACGAAGGAGATGCACAAGTCGAATTAAATAGTGGAAAATTAAGCATAGATAATACGCATCAAAGAAGAAGTTTTGTTTTCTTTAATTTTGGAGTAGCAAAAAATGATATTATAATATATATACCTTCAAATTATGAAAATGAGATAAAAGTAAATAATGATTATGGAAAATGTGAAATGGCAAATTTTGAAAATGCAACAGTAAATATAGACTGCAATGCAGGAGATGTTGAATTAGGAAAAATTAAAAATGCAGTTTTAAAATGCGATTATGGAAATATAGATATAAAAGAAATATTGAATAAATGTGATATAGAAGCAGACTGTGGTAATGTCAAAATTGATACTTTATCTATAAAGGAAGATTCTAGTATAAAAGCAGATTTAGGAAATGTTGATATTAACAATGCTAATGACATATATATAGATGCAAATGTTGATCTTGGAAACGCCAATATAAATAAAAATAATAGAAATGCAGAAATTACATTAAAAGTACATTGCAATTGTGGAAATGTAACTATAAATAATTAAGGTTAGGAATATGAAGAAAAGATTATGTAAAATAGAACAGGGAAAGAAATTAGATGGTGTATGTGGAGGAATTGCTGAATATTTTGACATTGATCCAACACTTGTGAGATTAGCTTGGACTTTATTTATTACTTGTGCAGGAAGTGGGATAGTAGCTTATATTATTGCAGCAATAGTAATGCCGAGAAAATCAGATGTTATCTAGTATGAAGTTTGAGAGAAGAAAAATAGGATAAAAAATAGTAATTTGCAGAAAGAATTGGAGGAGTAATAATATGGCAAATGAAAATAAAAAAGATTTTAATACTATGATGAGAAATAATAAAGATATGCCTAAAATACAAGTTGTTGAAGATGAAAAAACAATAAAAAAATATGGTGGAATTAAAATGTTTTTCGCACCACCAATTTACTATGATGAGTTAATGAAAAAAGTACCAAAAGGAAAACTAATAACAGTTAGTCAAATGAGAGATTATCTTGCCAAACAAAATAATGCTGATTTTACCGATCCAATGACAGCAGGAATATTTGTAAATATAGTTGCTTGGGCTAGTTATCAAAGAAATACTGATATTACACCTTATTGGCGAACTTTAAAATCTGATGGAGAATTAAATATAAAATATCCTGAAGCAATAGAACTACAAAAAAGACTACTTGAAGAAGAAGGACATACTATTATTTCAAAGGGAACAAAAAATATAAAATACTATGTTAAAGATTATGAAGATAGTTTAGTAGAACTATAAATTACAATTTAAGGAGTTGATAGTATATGGATAAAGAAGTATTGTTATCAAATATAGATAAAGTTCATACTACTGAAATGGGTATTGATAGAATTAAGAAAAACCTTAAAATAGATACAAATGATGTAGTTGAACATTGTAAAAATAAAGTTTTAGACAAGAATTGTAATATCTATAAGCAAGGTAAGAATTGGTATTGTGAAATAGATAATATAAAGATAACTATTAACTCATATAGTTATACGATAATTACAGCACATACTATTCGCTAAATTACAATTTAGTAATTTATATGGAGGATTAAGAAGATGAATGAATATATAAATTTAACATTAGAGAACATTGATGAGGAACATATATGTTGTGCAATAGGAGATAAAAAGCATCAAGCAGGAGTTGATAGTAAAAAAGAATGGATAAAAAGTAAATTAAAAGATGGGCATATTTTTAGAAAATTAAATGCAAGAGGAAAGATATTTATTGAATATGAGCCATTAGAAACTGCTTGGATTCCTATTAGTGGTAAAAACTATGAATATATTTATTGTTTATGGGTAGCGGGAAGTTTTAAGGGTAAAGGAATTGGAAAAGAATTACTAGAGTATGCAATAAACGATTCTAAAGAAAAAGGTAAAAGTGGAATATGTACTTTGGTTTCTAAAAAGAAAAAGCCTTTTATTGGAGAAAAGAAATTTTTTGAACATTATGGATTTAAAGTTGTAGATACTATTGGAGATTATGAACTATTAGCATTACAATTTGATGATAGCGAAACTCCTAGATTTAATGATAGTGCTAGACTTATGAAAATCGATAATAAAGACTTTACTATTTATTATAGTCCAGAATGTCCTTATGTAGAATACGAAGTAAATGAATTAATTGAATATGCAAAAGAAAATAATATTAAAATTAACTTTATAAAAATAGATTCATTGGAAAAAGCAAAAAATGCACCTTGTATATTCAATAATTGGGCTAACTTTTATAAGGGAGAATTTGTTTCAAATACAATATTAAATGCTACTTCATTTAAAAAGTTAATAGACTAAAAAATTACAAATTATAGAGAGGATAAAAATGATTAGTATTAAATTTATAAGAAAAGAAAATAGAGCAGTAGCTTATAATCACGATATTGAAATTGGTGAATGTGAATTTAAAGAATTAGAGAATATATGGAATATAATTAATACTGGAGTAGACAGAAAATATCAAGGTCATGGAATTGCAAAAATATTAGTGAAATGTGTTATTGAAAATTCAAAAAAATATAACAAGAAACTTATTGCAGAATGTTCTTATGCTAAAAAGATACTAGAAACTAATATCGAACCAAAATAAAAATTAGAAGAAACCAGTGGTTATGGATTCTTTTAATTATGTAAGAGAAAATAAAAATGAAATAAAATATTAACTTTATAAGTAACTAATAAATTCAATAGTAACTTAAAAAAATAACAGAATCATGATATTTTATTAAATGAAAGGAAGATTATAATGTATAAACCGAAACTAGAAAAAGATATTCGATGCCCTTTAGAATATGGACTAGAAATATTTGGAGGAAAATGGAAATCAAGAATAATATGTGTTTTAGCTCAAAATAAAAAATTAAGATATAGTGAATTAAAAAATGAAATGACCAATATAACTGATGCAGTTTTAGCAGTATCTTTAAAAGAACTAATAGAGAATAACATTATAAAAAGAACACAATATGATTGCATTCCAGTAAAAGTAGAATATTCTTTAACAGAAAAGGGAATATCTGTAGTACCGATATTACAAAATATCTGTAAATGGTCTAGTGTATATTATAATAATAAAAATGATGATCAGTTACCACAATGTAAAAAATGTAAGTACATGATGGAGGAGGAAAATAAAATGAAAAATTTATAAGTAAAGGAGGCACAATTATGGCAGTGAAATTAAATCCAAATAAGGAAATTGTAGATACTATAAAAGAAGGATTGAAAAAAACAGGTGGTTATTGTCCTTGTAGAACAGAAAAAACAGATGATACCAAATGTATGTGTAAAGAATTTAAAGAGCAGATTCAAGATCCTAATTTTGAAGGATATTGTCATTGTATGCTTTATTACAAAACGATTGATTAAGGAGGAAAAATAAATGAGTGAAATAAACTTAAATTCAAGTAATTTTGATGAACAAGTTACAAATACAGATAAGCTAGTTTTAATTGATTTTTATGCAACTTGGTGTGGTCCATGTAAAATGGTATCTCCAATTATTTCGGAAATAGCAAATGAATATTTAAATAGTGTTAAAGTTTGTAAAGTAAATGTAGATGAAAATCAGGATTTAGCAGTGAAATATAATATTATGAGCATACCAACTCTTATATTTTTAAAAAATGGAGCAGTTTTAAAAAATATTGTAGGCTTTTGCTCAAAGTCTGAATTAGATAGTACAATAAAAAGTCTATTGTAAATAAGAAAGGATTTATTTATGGAGAGAAGATTAAAAATTATATTAGAGAATTGCCCAAAAAATCACAAATGTCCAGCTGTGAAGGTTTGTCCAGTTGGAGCATTAAGTCAAAAAGACTTTGAAGCACCTAAAATAGATTATGATAAATGTATAAGATGTGGTAAATGCTCGAATTTTTGTCCTAAAAAAGCATTAGTATTGGAAAATATGGATAAGTAGAACGAATAAACTTTATATAAGGAGAAAAAATGGATTTTTTTGTTATATTTATAGAAGGATTAGCATCTTTTTTATCGCCTTGTGTATTACCAATGCTACCAATGTATGTGTCTTATTTTGCAGGGGAGGATAAAAACCTAAAAAAAGTAGTTATAAATTCTTTAGGCTTTGTATTAGGTTTTACTATTATTTTTGTGTTATTAGGTATATTTGCAAGTACATTAGGAAAATTAATAACAGCTAATAGTGGATATATAAATATTATACTTGGAATTATTATAATTTTATTTGGACTGAATTATATAGGAATATTGAATATAAAAATATTAAATAAGTCTAAAGGAATAAAAAAGAATACAGATAAATTAAGCTTTTTTTCAGCAATACTATTTGGAATGATTTTTTCTGTATGTTGGACACCATGTGTAGGAGTATTTTTGAGTAGTGCATTAATGATAAGTTCTACATCAGGAAACATTTTAAAAGGTGGTATTATGCTATTTATTTTTTCGATAGGGTTAGGAATACCATTTATTTTAACATCTGTATTTTTAGAAAGATTGAAAAATACATTTGATTTTATTAAAAAGCATTATGATATGATCAATAAAATAGCAGGAATAATACTAATTTTTAGTGGAATACGACTAATGTTTTAGGAGGACTGGTAAATGAATAAAAAGATAAAATTAATAGTTGAAATTGTTTTATTTATAGTAGTATTAATAAGTGTAACAGTTATTTATAATTATTTCATAAATAAAAATATAGAAAAAACAATACAAGAAAATACTTTGAAAAATGCTAAGAATGAAGAGAATGCAGAGATAATGGAAATCGAAAGTATGGAACAATTTGAACAAGAAGTAATAGGTGCAAATGAGACTATTTTTATTGATTTTTATGCAACTTGGTGTGGTCCATGTAAAACGATGACACCAATTATTAAAGAAATAGCAAAAGAGCATAATGAGATCAAGTTTGTAAAAGTGGATGTAGATAAAAATGAAGAATTAGCTATAAAATATAATGTAATGAGCATACCTACGATGATTATAATGAAAGATGGAAAAGTAACAAAAACTTTTGTAGGTGTAACAGATAAAGAAAGTATAATTAGAGAATTCTAAATTTTATAATTTGCAATTAGATAGAAAAAATATGTTAATATAATTAATAACATCTCAGCGACAACTTACAATTTAGTAATTAGTTAGAAAAATAGTAATTTGCTAAAATGATTGGAGGAATGGGTATGAAAAATAAAAATGTATTATTTGCAGTATTAGG
>OGPS01000726.1_pt1 | contig 28806 bp, 29 predicted proteins | sample 1552931 | NCBI WGS metagenome assembly OGPS01 (sample SAMEA2580252, study PRJEB22360) | human gut metagenome | biome: human gut; feature: human-associated habitat; material: faeces | place: Denmark | collected 2008/2010 | reverse complement strand
CTCTTTGTAAACTCTGGCATAAGGCATGCATAGCCAATCGAACATCGCTAACACTTGTTCTCTTGGTGCATGGACTTAACACTTTTTGATGTGCAAATTTGATATAGAATATTTGTAGATCATAAATCTTAATTAATACAAAGAAAAAGGATAGAGAAAATTAAAATCTCTATCCTATTTTTATTGAAAGCTGATATAAGCTATGATATAATCAGTATATACTTAATTAGGAGATGTATATCATGACGCTTATAAAAAATTTATTAGATAAAAAAGGCGAGACAGAGCAAGCTAGTTCGCAAAAGAAAAGTACAAAGTATGAGGGCTATAAAAGGCCTATCATCTTCATTCCTGGCATTACCGGCAGTGAGCTATTTAGTATCGATGAAAAGTATGTGGATGATTTTGAGAGAAGCACTGGGATGATATCTAAGGACAAAGAGGGCTTTGCTAAGAGGATTTGGATACCACTTGTTAATGATGTAGGAGAGCTTAATCAAGAGCTAAACATAAACAACGAGCTATACGGTCTTCAAGAGGGCGACCTTAGAAACTCTAGGATCTTTGATAGGCACACAGGACCAGCTTCGGCAAATGCAGTGCTTCTAAACGCCTTGCTTCTAAAGTTTCCGGATAGACCCATCTACCAGTTCTCATACGATTGGAGAAAGACAAATACGCTTACTTGTAAAAAGCTTGACAGTTTTATTAAGAGTATAAATCATGGGGGAAGAGTAAAGGTCGACATCGTTGCACATAGCATGGGAGGCATAGTTAGCGCCCATTACTTTCGTGAGCACGATAAAAGAGTTGAAAAGTACGTTTCTCTTTGTACGCCTTACGAGGGAGCACCGCACGCCTATAATCAAATGAGCAGCGGGGGTATATTTGGCAATTTTAAGGACATAGTTTTGGAAAAGCTATTTGGCGTAGAAAAGGACGTTGTTTATGCTTATGATGGTCTCGTTGAGCTCTATCCAACAACGCAGATGCTTAAAGCGTACCCATATCAATGGGTGAAGGATAAAAAGACTTTTGATAAACTTGTTTCGAAGAAGTACAAAAACTATGAAGACCTTATCACGCAGCTGCACGACTTGAACGCAGCAGAAGACATCAAGCCAAGCAAAGTTCAAAAAGAGATAAAAAACTATCTTGGATTTACGCGATATGAAGAATTTTTAAGGAAAGCTAAAAACTATAGAAAGTACAAAAGCTTTTCACATAGCGTAAGCTTACTTAATAGACCAAAATCAATGTTTATAGTGGCAGATGGCACTCAAACACAAGTTTCTGGCTGCTATATGAAAGATGAGAACGACAAGATAATTACAAGAGAGCTAGTAACAAAAGAGGGCGATGGGCTAGTGCCACTGTATTCAGCGTGTATGGGCTACAAGCTTGACGAGATGCCAAAAGAGCTTAGAAAGAAGTTTAAAGTGTTTAAGGGAACACACCCTGGTATGCTTATGGACCTTAGAGCGCTTGATAGCGTGTGTAAATTTTTAAAAGATTGATGATATAAAGTGGATAAGCTGTCCACTTTTTTTATCTATATAGAGTAAAAAACCCTCCTTACCATTTTAAGTAAAGAGGGTAGATATCATCTCTGTCCTTGTTTTATGTCTATATCAATATATTTTCAAATAAAAACTTATAAAATCTCTTTAGCATTTGAGCTTATCTGCCGCCGCAAGCAGAGTTCGCAGAGGAAAGGAGCTATCACAAACAGATTGAAGAACCCCGCCCATAAATGGTCGAGAACCTTTGCGCTATGCTGAGATTGGCGTTTGAACGCAAAAAAAGAACCTCGCCCATAAATGGTCGAGAACCTTGTGCTTCGCGAAAAAAGCTAATATTTAAAAATATTAGCTTACCATCCCTTGACGATTCTCTTTAGGTTCAATCATCGCTTTAACAACTTCCTTTCGTTCGTGTGCTTCAAAAGAACATCTTATACATCCTTTCTTAGCGATCTTCCTTTGTAGATTCATCCATATGCCCTTCATTGTTTAATTTTCACCTTGAAAAGATAAATAATTCTCCTTTTACAGAGATAAATGAATGTCTTTTCATAGTCGTGACTTTTTTACACATGTCATCTACCATCGTCATAAATATTAAATTTTATTTCTAAATTACCTCCACTAATAAATATCTTATTCTTCTTATATAAGAATTAAGAGAATATGATTAAACAAGCACTTCAGCAGCTATTGCCACTTAAGGTTCATCTAATTTAGACTTTATTTACCTTTGATCCACATTTCGCTCTCAAATAGTAAAACTTAAGCCATTCATTCCTTGCTAAAATATTTAGCTTCGTATCTATATTAAGTCAAGGGATGGAGCTAATTTTCTTTAGATAGAATTATCTTTCTTCTATCTTGATTATATTATAGCACGGTAAACCGATTATGTCAAGTACTTTTTTAAAAATCATACTTTAGTAGTATGTATGCATCTCCATTGATATAATTTTATGTAAATGGGTAGATATACTTAAAGGGGTGTTTATATGGCAAACTACACGCAAAAGCTTATTATTGACACGTTTAATGAGATGCTTGACCGCATGCCGTTCGACAAGATTACGGTGACGGCTCTGATTAATGAGTGCCAAATTGGCAGAAATACTTTTTACTACCACTACCAAGACATCTACGAACTATTGGACGAGGCACTCGGGGAGTGGCTAGAGGCTCACATCGAGTCGACTTCGGCTCAGTCGTGGCAGGATGTTGCCAAGGCGATACTATACTCATGCACCCTGCACAAGAAGAGGATTTACAACGTTTACAACTCTCTATCGCGTGACCAAATCTGCTTTTATGTATTTGAGAGGATCTCTTCGACCGTCTCTTTGTATATGGAGGAGTACGCGCGAATAACGGGCGGCAACACAGCTCGCGCAAAGCTTGCTTCCGAGATGATTACTTACACGATAAGCGGATTTTTCATGAGATTCTTATGGAATGACATGCAAGACGACATCGACGATGGTATAGACAAGCTTGGTGTGATCTTTGACGAGCTGATTGACTCTTTTGATGGGGGCCTTGGTACAGATAAATAAATATGTCCTAATTTGAACAATTCTCATAGATTGCATATTCACAAGACCATGGGCTTGGTGATATGCTATATTGTAGAATAGTAAAAAAGGAGGATTATATATGAGTGCTTCTACTACACTAGCCAAATTTGGCTTAACTAAGGCATTTAATCATCTATACAAGGACCCTGAGGCGAATTTACTTGAGGCTATGGACTGGGCAGATAAGTTTTCAAACGGCGGCTTTGCTAATCAAAGAGCGGCCATTCGTAAGGCTATAAGTGACCCAAGTGATCCATACTACCCATATGTTCGTCACATACTTAATGATGTTGACCCAGAAATTGTCAAGACTTTGATTGTAAATTTCTTTATCAATGGTAACTTGGTCGGCGGTCCTATTCAAGAGGTGCTTAGACAAAAGTACAACTGCAATATACCGTGGACTATACTTTTAGACCCAACATCGGCTTGCAATCTGCATTGCACAGGTTGCTGGGCTGCGGAATATGGCAATAAATTGAATTTATCATACGACGAAATCGACGATATAATCAAGCAAGGCAAGGAAATGGGTGTTTATTTCTACATATACACTGGCGGTGAACCGCTTGTTAGAAAGGACGATTTGATTCGTCTATGCGAAAAACACGACGACTGCGTATTTATGGCCTTTACGAATGGCACGCTAATAGATGAGGCTTTCGCGGATGAGATGCTACGCGTGAAGAACTTCGTTCCGTCCATATCCTTGGAGGGCTCTAAAGAGGCGACTGACTCAAGACGTGGAGACGGTGTCTACGACAAGGCTGTCAAGGCGATGAAGCTATTGCGCGAAAAGAAACTTTTATACGGTATATCATGCTGCTACACTAGTGAAAACTACGACTCAATCACATCCGAAGCTTATTGGGACATGATGATTGAGATGGGAGCCTACTTTGTATGGTACTTCCACTACATGCCAGTAGGCAACGACGCTAGCGTTGAGCTTATGCCAAACCCAGAACAAAGAGAGCTTGTTTACAGAAGAATTAGAGAACAAAGAGCTAGAAAACCACTGTTCGCTATGGACTTCCAAAACGACGCTGAATTTGTTGGCGGATGCATCGCAGGTGGCAAAAACTACTTACACATAAACGCAAACGGCGACCTTGATCCGTGCGTTTTCATACACTACTCCGACTCGAATATCAGAGAAAAAACTATACTCGAAGCATTGAGATCACCACTGTTTATGGCATACCACGACGGACACCCATTCAACGACAACATGCTTAGACCGTGCCCAATGCTTGAAAACCCTGAACTTTTAAGGGAAATGGTAAAGAAAACCGGCGCCAAATCTACAGACCTTGAGTCTCCAGAAAGCGTTGACCACTTGTGCGACAAGTGCGAAAATTACGCTAAGCATTGGAAACCAAAGGCTGAAGAGCTTTGGAGCGCAAAATAAAATACTCTCTAAAGATCTGCCCATTTACGTGGGCAGATTTTTTATGCACTGTCATTGATACATTTATGACAATGGCGGTAAAAGTATAGATAAAACTTATGGCGATGGCGAAAGTGATATTGATAAATTTATAATTATGGTAGAGTAAGTATAGGTAAAATTTATATTGATGGCAAAGAGGCATTGATTTATTTATGATTTTGGTAGTGAATATATAGATAAAACTTATAATCGTGGCAAAACTATTGACATATTTATAATAATGGCGATGAAAGTATAGATAAATTTTATGGACCTTGGGTATATATATACTGGTGATAATTATGAAAGTTGAAATAAAAGAAAGAGCAGCTCAAAGATTAAATGAGCTAAACGTTAAAGAGCACGAGGACAAGGTCCTGCGTATAAGGCTACTCAACTACTCATGAAGGGGCGCCGTTTATGGCGTGACTTTGGATAAGTTAAATGAAAACGACATAGTGATTGAGGTAGATGGCTTTAGGGTTTGCGTGAAAAAGAATATGGATTATATTGAGAAATTTACGATAGATTATTCGGTGAATCCGTTAGCGAAGGGCTTTCAGGTGTACGTGGATTAATTTGATTAAAGCATTTCTATAAGCACAGGCCGCGTCTTGTGTTTATTTTTTAGGCCATTGGGTATAAATAAATTGTAAAAAAATTTTAAGGAGGACATTATGAAGAAGAAAATTTCTATGCTATTAGCAATACTTATGCTGATAACTATCATTCCAACTGCATTTGCAGACGGAGCAAAAGAGATGAAGGCTGTTAAATCTAGCCAAAAGATTACACTTGACAAGGAAGCTGTTGAGGTGGCTGCTTACAATATAGCAGGTAGCAACTACTTAAAGCTTCGTGACGTTGCTGCGATTATGAGTGGCAAAAAGAAACAATTCAACATTGATTATAATGCTGAAAGAAAATTAATTGTTGTTGAGACTGGAAAGCCATATACAAAGCTTGAAAGTGACTTAAAACCTATCAAGGAAGCGAGTGCTAAGGCAATACTTTCTGAAAAGGAAATAATTTTAAATGGCGACGACGAAGATATTGACACAGCTTTTATCAATGAATCAAACTACGTAAAGCTTCGTGATATAGCAAAGATTGCGAATTTCTACGTTGGATACGATGAAGCTAGTCAAACTGTTATACTAAAGAGTGATGAAGCTTATCTTGACAATGATGACAAAGACGACGACAAAGATGACGACAAAGACAACGATAAAGATGATGACAAAGACGACGACAAAAATGATGACAAAGATGATGACGATGACAAAGAAGACAAAAAAGATGATGACAAGAAAGTCAGCGAATTAAGTATCTATGATCTATATGAATTTGATGGCGACAAAGAAAATATCTTAGAAGATATCAAAGAAAACAACTATACTTTAATAAATCTATGGTCAACAGCTTCAAAAGAATCAATTGACGAACTTACTGCAATTGCTAAGCTTGAAGAAGAATATGACGACAAAGAAGACAAAGCTGGTAACGACAGACTAGGAGTTATCGGAATTGTTATGGACATCGCTCCATACAAAGAAGGCTTAAGTGAAAAAGAAGCAGCAGATCGTAAAGCAGCTATTGCAAAGGCTAGCGAAGCACTTAAGAGCGCAAAAGTAGACTACGACAACTACACACTATCTACAGAGGCTAAAGAACACTTTGACAAAATTGCCAAAACTTACCCAACATCAATCATTGTTGACAAAACAGGCAAGGTAGTAAAGACTATAGAAGGCACAAAGGGTTACGAAGAGCTTAAGAAAATAGTTGATATATACGTAATTTTGCGCTAGTGCAAAGCACTTAAGGCTCGCTAATACAGATAACATATAAAAAGCAAGGGCATATGGTTTAGACCATATGCCCATTCTATTTTTTTAAGTGTATTAATTTGCTTTTTATAATAAAATTCATAAAAAATAAATTTATTAATCGCTACACAAATTTTGCGAATAGAATTGATGGATAAGGCGCAGCATAACGAGCGACCGACCGACATCGTACAAATAAGTACGTTGAGGGAGGAAGCGAAGCGCGCGAGCCTTAGGCGCAATTCTAACGCAAAATTATTTATATTTCTACTTCTGGATTATCTTTATCAAGTATATTCACTGTCACATCCGCATTTAAGTACTTTGTAAGATTTTCCTTTAAAAACTCAAGAGCTCCTTCAAGTGCGTCGTACCTATCTGGGTCAACGAGCTCCATAATCATGAAAGCGTTTTTAGTATCTTCAGTAATCATCGTTCTAATGCCGTCACGCCAGTTAAAGCATCTGCAAACAGCGCCCTTGTCGTCCTTGTAGCAAAGTTCGCCTGGATAAGTCTCAGATGGATCCTCGCCGATAGCTTGGAATTCGTCGCCGCCCTCAGTGATAGTCAGCTTCAAATCGCCAACGAACTTGTCCGAGTCCTCAGCACCGCATGGAAGCGCGTACTTAAGCGATGCAGCGTTGTAGATGTCAACTAAAGTGTTGATCGAGCCAACGATGTTGCCCTTAGAAAGTCTCTTTAAAAGCGCCTCAATTGAGCATCTCGCGCCCTTTTTAGTCTTAAACTTCTTGTACGCCTCTCTCCAAACAGCCACCTCTTTGTTTTCGCTAAGCTGGCCAGCCACAAGATATTTTTCCGCTTCGTCATTCGCATCAAGCAGCATCTTTTTAACTTCAATCGGGCTTTTGTCAGAATTTTCCATGTTCTTTACAAGAATTACCCCAAGCTTCGCCTCAGGGAATAATTCAAAAAAGCTTTTGTCCGCAATAAATTTACTCATTTCTTCCTCCTTTAATTATTTTATCTTATCGTCATTATAACATAAAGGAGCTTTATTTGCAAAACTATGTTTATAGTCTTGCCAAAACACTTCGCATTCAAGCGAGCCCTTGAACTCGTTCGCTTCTCGGCAATACTCGAGTACATTTGTACACTCCGTTTGCCTCAAAGTTCCACTTCGTCCTATAATTCAATTTGCTCTGCGAAGTTTAGTATCCATACTTATATATATAATGTTTTCGGCATCCCAATGAATTTGTAAAATGAATAATAAGGGGAATTTTCCCCTTATTTTTCAGTCAAGTTCATTAAAAATGTTTTTTAAAGTGTAAGATATGTCTTGACAAATAAGACAAAAGACAAAAAAATTATATTATTTCTTGTAATTAAAGCATAAACAAATTATAATGAATATATAATAAATGAAAATAATAGCTATAAATAATTATAAAATCTTGCATCACGTTTAAGCATGCCAAATACTTATTAAATAGAGAGGTTAAAAGAATGAAAAACTATAAAAAAAGAAATTTAAATTATTTTATACTTACATTGATGAGTATTTTTACGAGTACAATATTTGCTGTAGTCTTACAATTTTTTAAAGGTGATGTACTAGATAATGCAATTGCAGGCGAAACTAAAACTACTGTTAAATATGCGATATTATTAATTATATTCATTTTTGGTGAAATATTGTTTTATCTTGCTTATAGGTTATATAAAGCAAAATTTATTGTTGGATGTACGAAACTATTAAAACAAGATATTTTTAAGGGCATAATTAATCGCAGCTATGTTGATTTTAAAGAAAGATCACAAGGAGAATATATTGCAAAATATGTGAATGAAGCTGATGCTATTAAATCTCGACATTTTGAGATGATACCACTGTTTTGGGAAATTTTATTTAAAATAATTTTCGTCAGTGTTGCTCTTTTTGTTTTAGATTGGAGACTTGCACTAATTACTATTTTACTTCTTACTACTCCTCTATACATTCCAAAATTATTAGAAAAAAGATTACAGAAAGCACAAAATGATTATTTGAAATCAGTTGAAGAAAATCTAGCAAAGGTAAATGACTGGCTAAGTGGTTTTGAAATCATCAAAAACTTCTCAATTGAGAGACAAATTATTGATAGATTTGATGAATCAAATTTAGGTTCTATGAATAAATTACTTAAGGATTTGAATCTTGGAGCTGTGTCTCAACTTATTACAACACTTATTTCATACTTATCATATTTTGTTGTTTTGATTTTTGCTACGTGGCTTGTTTTTGTGGGCGAATTTTCTGCTGGCAAGTTTTTTGTAGCAATAGGTATGATTGATCAACTTTCATATCCACTTATTTCACTTGCAGAAATAATCAGACAACTTGTAGCAATTAAGCCATCATGTGAAGTCATGGATAAATTTATAATGGAGGCTGAAGGTGCAAGGCAAGGAAAGTCCTTATCAAAATTAGATAGAGAAATTAAATATTCTAATGTATCTTTTGCGTATCCTGATGGACCAGTGATTTTGAATAATTTTAATTTTCTAGCTAAAAAAGGTAAGCGTTATTTAATTAAAGGTCCAAGTGGATGTGGGAAAACAACTATTGTGAATATGATTTTAAAGTATTATGAGCCTACAAAAGGTGACATTGAATTTGATGGGACATCTATTAAAGATTATTCTAATACTTATGATTGTACTACAGTTGTTAGACAGGAAGCAATTTTATTTAATGATTCTCTAAGAAATAACTTGACTATGTATATGGATATTCCGGACAAAGATTTAATTAAAGTCCTTGAAAATCTTGGCTTAAAAAAGTTTGCAACAAAGGAAGCTTTGGATGAAATAATAACTGAGAATGGCTTTAACTTATCTGGCGGAGAGAAAAAGCGTATTTGCTTAGCAAGAGCTTTACTTAGAGATACGGATATACTAATTTTTGATGAACCACTTGCAAATCTTGATGACAATACAGCGAAAAAAATCGAAGACATTTTACTTTCAATTGAAGATAAGCTTGTAATTATTGTATCTCACCAATTTTCTGATGAAAAGCTACAGTGCTTTGATAATATTATAGATTTACAAAAATAATATACATAACTTCGCATTCAAGCGAGCCCTTGAACTCGTTCCAATTTCAGCAATGCTCGACTTATTTCGCATTAAGTTGAGCCCTTTTGCTAGTTTCGAATTTTTTGTCACTGCAACGTATGTTTATACGTCTCACTCCAAAAAATTCTGTACAACGCAAAATCATCTCAACTTCTCTGCGAAATAAGAGTTTAGGGAACTTCGTATATATAAAGCAAGACTTCACATTGTCCCGTTCATCCTAGCGGAAAGGTTCCTATCCATATTGGACAGGGTTTTTCTTTGCTCTGCAAAATTTAAATTAGCGTAATTAATCACAGTGTAAAGATTAACTTACGTTTATGATATAGTTCCACCACAAAAAAGCGCATCACCCGATGCGCTTAAAATATTTTCAAAACTATTTTATAATTTTAATCAATTTAATTCTATTTATTTATCCAAGTTATTATAAAAATCATCCACGCTTCTTGCTTCGTCGTCTTGGTAGCGTTTTGGTCTGTCTATATAATCATATCCATCATCGTCGTAGATGTCGTAGTAGTCGTAGTCTCTGACTACATTTCCTGTTCTAAACTCGTATTGGTTTGTGTAGTCGCACATCGCCATTTGTGAGTAGACTGTTGAATAAAGCGTAGCGCATATCCAAGGGATGGCTGTTAGTGCAAAGACCCAAGGTGATCTTAGTCCTGTTGCGATCAAGGCTATAATCAAGGTTGCTAGACCGCCTACTACTAATGTGCCTATATATATTATTAGCATTTTGCCTATCCAGTTGAATATGAATCTATTGGCAAGTCCAAAGCCTGTGCTGATGCAAGTGTCTATGCCTGTGTACTTATTTGTAGTAACTAGGTAGTGGGCAAAGCTTCCTGCTGTGCCGATGTAGATGCTTAGTAAAGTTATAATTATGACTGCGAGTGCCATAACTGTTTCGTTAGAATCGCTTATACCAGCAAATATTGGCAAAATCATATATGCCATTCCTGTGATAAGTCCAAATACTATGGCTATGGCGATGGACTTGATAAACTTAATAAATACTGCTTCTGACACGTCTTTAAAGCCTCTATCCATCTTGAAAATCCACTTGTTGACGTGTGTAATGAAGGCGATGCCTATTAACTGAATCAATATACCCATGGCAATGAAGCTTAGCATCATAAGCACTGATGATCTTGTAAAGCTCATAACTCTCTTAAAATCATCTTCTCTTATGCTTCTTTTTAAACTACCTATACCATTCATAACGTCTTCAAAACTTTCAGCCTCGTCAAGCTCATCAATTGATCTGTTAAACTCGTCTGACATAAAGTCATCGTTGTATCTGTAGCCTTCTTTCAAGACGTCTGATGAAATTTGCATTATTGATCCAACGTTTATTGCTAGGAATCCGCCTATAAGCACGATGTAGACTAGTGCAAAGCAAAGAAGCGCCTTGATATTATTTTTAATATAGCTGTTTGTCGCTTGAAATACTTCGGACACGCCGCTTGCTCTGCCGCCCTTTCTCTTCGGATCAAACTCTTCATATACAAAATTGTCGTTCATATTATACCTCCTTAGAAGGCCCAGTTGCCTTCCTTAAATATTTTGTATTCCTTATCATCTTTATACCCAATTATCTCAGTTGTTTCATCACCAATCATAAAATCGACATGAATTTTGCTGTCGTTAATACCATTTGCTAGTAATTCTTCTTCGCTCATGGCAGCGCCGCCCTCCACGCATGTTGGGTAAGCAGCTCCGAAAGCTAGGTGGCAAGATGCGTTCTCGTCGAATAGTGTTGAGTAGAATAATCTCTTGCTATTGGAGATAGGTGAGTCATTTTGCACAAGAGCCACTTCGCCTAACATACAAGCGTTTTCGTCTGTCGCGATTAAATCTTCTAGCAATTTTTGATTTTTCTCTGCCTTAACTTCAACGCATTTACCATTTTCAAATCTTAGTGAGAAGTTCTCAACAAGTTTACCTGATAGTGACAATGGCTTTGTCGCATAGACAATACCATTAACCCCGTCTCTCTTAGGCGCGGAGAAGATTTCTTCTGTAGGGATATTGGCTGTGAAGCGAACGCCTGTCTCGCTCATGGATGAGCCGCCTATCCATAGATGATTCTTTGGCATCTCTATAGTCAAATCAGTGCCTAATTTTGATTTGTAATGAAGTTTTTCAAATTGCATCTCGTTTAAGTACTTAGCCTTTTCTTGTATAGTGTTTTCAAATTCGTCCCAAGCCTTGTCTGGGTCAGCTCCGTCAACTCTAACTATCTTAAATATAAGATCCCATAGCTCTTCCACGCGCTTTTCTTCAGCCACATCTGGAAGCACTTTATCTGCCCAAGTCTTTGATGGTATGCAGATTACGCACCAAGGGTTTATGTCGTTCATAGTGTATTTTTGGAATGGTTTCATCAGATTTGCGTTCACGCTGCGCATTAGTTTTATTCTTTCAGGGTCAACGTCCTTCATTAGCGATGGATTTGGCGCAGCAACAGACAAGAAGCCCGCCTTTCTCTCTGCAAAATCAAGCATCATATCAAGCTTCCACTCGGGTGCGTGCTTGATCGCTTCTTCACTCATCATCATCGCGCTCAATCTGTTGCACTCGTCGTCTTGTATCCTTACAATTACTTCGCTTGCGCCTCTTTCGTAGGCAAGTTCAGTTAAAAGTCTAACGAAGTCCATCGCCTCAGTTGATGTATTTATCACGAGCGGCATGCCTTTTTGCACGTTTATACCCCTCTCGATAACGACCTTCGCGTAATTCCTTAACTTATCTTCAAAATTCATTTTGTCCTCCTTTGCGATTAAAGTATTAAATACTCTCTACTTATGATATAATATATTATACCATATATATTAAGAATATGTAAATGGAGGCGCCATGAAAAGTTTTAGAGATTTAATAATTTTAGATGATATGAATTTAGTTCTTGCTTGTGACAGCGCAGCAGGGATAGGCGAAAAGCCTTGTGACGAAGTTTTTGCTGATATAGAAATGGTTTCATATTATGCAGCTTTCGTGCCCATAGTCGAGCTATTATGCGTAAGAAGCGTGCCAATGGTCTTGGTCGACACGCTTTGTAACGAGAGAGAGCCCTATGGCGAGAAAATTATTCGCGGAATAAAAATGGCGATGAAGGACGCGGGGCTTGATGAGGGAGATGGCTTTACCGGATCGACTGAAGAAAACTTCGTGACAAAGATGACTGGCGTAGGCGTCACAGTCTTAGGACGCGGCCTTGATATACGCAAGGCGCAAAAAGGCGATGCGGTCTACGCCATTGGCAAGGCGCTAGTGGGCGAGGAGCTAATTAAGTATCGTGACAAGGCCATGAGCATGAGTGATTATATCTATTTAAAGGAGCAAGACTATATTCATGACATCGTTCCCATCGGTTCAAAGGGCGCGGCACATGAACTAGCTGAGATCGAGGCACACGCGGGACTTAAGGCGCGCATCGTGAATAGTGACTTTGATCTAAATGCATCGGGCGGGCCATCAGCCATATGCCTAGTCACAATGAAGCCTGATGACTTTAATAAATTAAATTTAAAAAAGGATGCAATTTTGTTAGCTTTTATGGAGTAAATGGGTATAAATGTAAGAGGAGTACGAGGAGGCGAGTCAATTGAAGAAATTTAGATTCTTAATAATTTTTTCTGTCATAGTCATGTTTGTGGCAGGATTTAAGGTTCATGCGGGAAGCCAAAACAAAATGATTTACAAGATGAATCTTAAGGAGGACGCATTGTATGTTCGTGTCAAGGTTTATACAGAAAGCACTAGCTTTAAGTTTGCAATCGATGTGCCGGACGGCGCTGAGGTCTACGATGTAGAAGGCAAGAGCCTTAGGGACAATTTTCTTTCAGGAGCGAAGTACATCTTTGACTTTAACGGCGGCGACAAAGAAGTTTCATACAAGATCAAGGGCCTTCCAAAAGCCTTTAAAAGGGCCGATGGTTTTGTGTTTGGACTATATAGAGCTTTTAACACGCACATCAATATAATAGAGATAGCCTTTGAAAGCGTTTATTATGACGAGCCGGTATATGAACTATTTACTTCAAAGGGCCTTAACGCTACTTTTGAAGATGGCGAGACTGGTCTTTACGAGATAGACGAGCCCATTGACATAGCTATAGGCATTAAGTATCCGAAGAATGAGTTCGTGAACGCGCCTTATGAGGACATGGACTATGATGACTACCGTAATGACGAGCTGATGAGGACGCAAATTACTCGCATTGACAAGCCGAGCATCTCTGAGCTAGTGCTTAAGGGGCTTATAGCGGTGGCTTTACTAGCGTTTATCATCGTCGGCTTTTTGATGACGAAGAACCAAAGATTTAGAAATAAATTTAGAATAAAGAAGAAATACGAAGAAAAGGAAAGAAGCGGCAAAACTTTTGACTTAAAAGACCTTGACGAGTACATTTACCTAGTATATCAATTTTACGACACGAAGGAAGACAAGGTCGCTAGCTACTTAGGCGTGGACGAGACTGACAAGCTTGTTGAGGAAAAACTAAATGCTTCGTATGAAAATCTATTAAAAAAGGGATATATAGAGAAGGAAGACTCGGATTACAGCGTGTCACTAACAAAGAAGGGCAGGCTGAAACTTGAGGAAATTCTTATCAAGAAGGAATATTTACTCGCTCAAGACGATATTTCAGATGAGGAAGAGAAATTTTTAAGATTGTTCAGGTGATTTAAGTGAGGGTACTTAGCTCAGGAGGCGTAATTATCAATAACAATTTAATACTACTTTTGAAGAAGTACAACGGCGACTACGTATTACCGAAGGGCAGAATCGAGCGCGGCGAAAGCATTGAGGAGACTGCTCTACGCGAGGTAAAGGAAGAAAGCGGCATCACTGGCGAGATTAAAAAATACATAGGCAAGATTGATTACTCTTTCATTAACAGGATGAGAAACATAAGGATTGACAAGACGGTACACTTCTTTTTGATGTCTACAAATGACACGCATACTAAGCCTCAGAGCATGGAAGGCTTTAAGACGGCGAAGTTCTACGAAAGAGAAGAAGCGATTAGTCTTATGAAATACAGCCAAGAAAGAGAAATTATTAGAAAAGCCATAGAAGAGTACGACAGAGAGAAGAATGAGGAGAGGAAATGAGTTTTTCACAAAAAGCTAAGGACGAAGCGGCAAAGCTGATGATCACGGACGAAGACACATCCCTAGCTGAGCTTATGGCCTACGTGAGATACGTCTCATCCATTAGCTTCATATCGGGCAAAGTGGCCGTTTCATTCAGAGTGCAAAAGGCGGCGCTTGCGAGACGAATTTTTACAGTAATCAGAAATTTATACGATACAGACCTTGACGTGGACATCTCAAAGATGACGCAGCTCAAGAAGATGAACATCTACACCATAGTCCTAAACGATACGGATATAGTTATGCAGATGTTTAAGGACACGCGCATGGAAGGCTTTTTGGACGTGAACAAGATTCCGAAGGCAGTCAAAGAGAGTGACGATATGAGAAGGAGCTACTTAAGAGCGACTTTCTTGGCAGTCGGCTCCATCACTAATCCAGAGCGCGGCTACCACCTCGAAATGCTCTTCGAAAGCGAGTTCGAGGCAAACGAGGTCAAGGAGCTGATGAACGTCTACGGCCTTGGGGCGAAGTACGTCAAACGTAAGGAGAACTACATCACTTACCTAAAGGGCGCCGAGGCTATCTCGGATTTTCTCACAGTTATAGGTGCGATGAGAACAGTACTTAGCTTTGAGAATATCAGAGTAGTTAAGGACGTCAGGAACAATGCCAATAGACGGACCAATTGCGAAACAGCCAATATACAAAAGACAGTTGATGCATCGACAAGGCAGGTAGCTGATATCGAGTACATCGACGAGATGATTGGCCTAGATGCATTACAAAGTGATTTAAAAGAGCTAGCAATACTTAGACTGAATAACAGAGACGCATCACTTGCAGAGCTTGGAAGACTTATGAGCCCGGAGCTTGGCAAATCGGGCGTGAACCATAGACTTAAAAAACTTGCTGAAATGGCAGAAAATTTACGAATAAATGAGGAGAATTAACATGAAAAGAACCATAGTTACAAACAACGACTACGTTAGAGACAAATACAAAGATGACTTCGACATGATCTACGTAGACAAAGTCGATAATTATACAGGCGTTTTACTTAAGGCGAGAGACCTAATTCACGAAGGATATAAGCTACTTACACATCCATTATCAGGATCAGTTAAGCCGAATGAAACACCATTTAAGACAATTATTTTGGAAAAAGGCACAGGACTTGACCAAGACGGACTAATCATCTTGGAAGAAGCAATCGGAACTATCAACAAATTTTTAAATATCGAGAAAACACCCGATTACAACGAGCGCGTCATCGACGACTGCAAAGTCATAGACCTTTCCATCATAGACAACACAATCAATTTAAGAAGTTCAATCTAATGAAAGAGTTTTACATTGAAGATATGACCAGTCAGCTAAGGGGCGTTGCAAAGTCCGAGGGACTGGTCTATTTTATTAAAGGAGCCGTACTTGGCGATACAGTTACAATCACAAACGAAGTGAAAAAGAAGAGCTTTATCGAGGCAGATGTCTTGGATATAGCCATCCCATCCGAATTTCGCGTGAGTGGCGCTAGTGATGAGGCGATTTTATCCTCTCTTTCTTATGAAAAAGAATTCGAGTGGAAAGTTAATGGATTTAAGATGAACCTTAAGAAGATGGCTGGGCTTGACGTGGACGTAGAAGAATATATGGCGAAGACCTTAACTCATTACAGGGACAACACACAGGTCAAAGTCGCTCGCGGATATAATGGTGAAGTAGCTATCGGATATTTTGAAGAAGGCACAAACACAGTAGTCGACTCAGAAGAGATGCTTTACATGAATGAAGAAGCGCTTTCGGTTTACAAAGGACTTAGAAAATTTGTAAAAGAAAATTATAAGGGTTACGATTGGAAGGCAAAGAAAGGTGACATCAAGGACATAGTCTTTAGAAACAACGAAAAAGACGAGCTGATGATCACCTTTGTATCGCATGATGAAATTGTGATTGATATTGAAAAATTAAAAGCAGCCATCGACATGAGTAAAGTCAAATCCATTTACCTAAACATAAACGATAAATCAGATAAAGTTTTGTACGGAAGGAAATTTACTAAGCTATATGGCGATGACTTTTTAAGCGTAAATATATTAGGACTTGATTTTAAAATATATCCCCAAACATTTTTACAAGTTAATTTAGAGATGATGAACATCTTGTATAAAAAAGCACTTGAGTACTTAGGAGATACATCGCAAATGGATGTATTGGAGCTATACTCAGGCATAGGCACAATAAGTTTATGCGTAGCAAAAGAAGCAAAATCAGTAACAGCAGTCGAAGTCGTAGAAGCATCAGTTAAAAGTGCAGATGAAAACGCAGAAGCCAATGGCATAAAAAACGCAAAATTCATACACGCCAAGGCAGAAGACGCGATAAATAGAGTCTTGAAAGAAAAAAGATACGACGCAGTCATCGTCGACCCACCGAGAAAGGGCCTAGACAAAAAAGTAGTAGAGATGCTAAATAAGAGCGGCATAGAAAAGATTGTATACATCAGCTGTAACCACGCAAGCCTAGCTAGAGACATCAACTTGATGAGTGGGATGTATAAAGTGGAGAGAGTAGCCGCAGTTGATATGTTCGCCCGCAGCCCTCACTTAGAAACGGTAGCATTAATGAAAAAAAGTGGAGACTGAAAACGAATAAATATCAAGAGTAGTGTATTTATGAGCGTTTTTGAGACTAGGTAAAAGCTCAGGAAAGTCCGTATTTCTTATAGGGCATTGAAGACTGCGTGTGTTATTATGTTTTTAGCGGAGTTACAAATCGGAAGTTGACGAACTGATAATCAACCTGAATTTTTGATATTCATCGCCTATGGCACTGTAATAAATACACCTATGAAAGGGTGGTTCATTATGAAGAATAATAATTTTGGTGTGTGGAGGACGCACGGTAAACAATCCTCCAGAACTAATTATGGAGGACACAGGATGATATTAGAAACATTACTTCCTCAATTAGAACTTCAACCTAACATTGAGGATGCAGTAAAGCAAAAAATGATTAAAAGTAGACGGCAAGTTGAAGAAATCGCAGCAACCGCCTACAGTGGCAACGATTTTGATTTTTCGCTATGCAGACGAATGCCACTAACTCGCTTGGTGGTAGTTATATATTTATTGACGCAAAAGTATGCCGAGTATAAAGCCATTGGTGTAACAGATGAAATTATTTTGGATACTTTTAGAGATGTCTCACTGCGGGCAAACTTGTACTATAAACAGCATGGCAAAATTGGCATTTCTAAAGATGATGTTATTTGGTTCCGCCACATTATGAATGTGCACATTTTCAAAGTTGGAGTATTGCAATACCAAACATTCAATATGATTTATTTGGACGAGGAAACCATTGGAGAGCCTTATATGGTGTTTTCACAAGAACAGAAACGGACATTGCCCAATGGAGCGCCTGTGATAAATTGCCATATTCAAAAAGGTGCGAATATTAGCGATAGCTTAGTCGAGAAATCTCTTGACCAAGCAAAGGCGTTTTTCAAGGATTGCTTTTCATCTACAGAGTATAAAGCTTTTCTTTGTTATTCTTGGTTACTCTATCCTCCGATGCTAAACATACTTCCAACGGATTCGAATATCAAGCAGTTTGCAAAACACTTTTCTATCATTGGTGCGTGCAACGATTCGGAACAGGCTAAAGAGAATTTATTTGATTACGGCAAGCATAATTTACATTGCAAACCAACAGTTCTACAAAGGATTGCAAAAGAACATAAAGAACTTCTTGGTTATGGGTGTGGAGTAATTATGCTATAGAGTACAGCAAATTCAAGTTTGCAAAGATGCAAACATTGAATAACTTACCAATGACACATGATATCAATGTTATTGCCTCAGGCCATGTTAAGACGGTAGCATTGATGTCTCATATTAATGTAAGAAAACAACGGAAAAAAGAAAGAAGGGACTGCATGATTACTGAGCGATTAAAGATAAGAAAATTTACTAATAATGATCTAATGGAACTCTATAATCTACTTTCAGATGAAGATGTCATGGAATTTATAGAGCCGCCTTTTTCATGGGAAAAAACAGCGAATTTTCTAAATAGTGTCGCACTGATTGACCCTCCTTTGATTTATGCGGTGGAAGATTTTAGTCAGAAGTTTATCGGATATGTAATATTTCATGAGTATGACAAAGACTCCTTCGAACTTGGTTGGATACTCAATAAGAGATACTGGGGGAAAGGATATGCCAATGAATTAACAAAAGCCTTTATAAAGCGTAGTTCAAATATAGGGAAAAACTTGATTATTGAGTGTGCCTCGAACCAAGAAAATACCAAACGAATTGCGATGAAAAATGCTTTTGAATTTCTTGGAGAAAGTGATGGCCGCAGTGTATTCAAAAGAAAGCTGCTTAAATAAAACTCCAACTTTCTGGGGTTACATCATTTGTGTGCTGTTTTTCTTTGCCCAAGTAGGATATTATAAATTATATGATGTTTATTGATTGGCATCCACATACAAGGTTTTTAACATTTGTTGATTTTATCAATACTGACCACCAAGCCATGTGTAGACTATAGCATTATTGTACAATAAAATAAGAATTTGAATTTATAATATAATAGGAGTTTATATGGAGGTTATGAATGGATTACAAGGAAATATACGCTTCACAAATTGATCTTTTGTGGGAACTTCAAAAGCAGTATAAAGTAGAAATAGGAGAGGAAATACCGAATGATATATTCAAGAAACGTCTGAAAGATGCAATCAGCAAAGGGGGAATATTATTTTTCGGAGCATGGGAAGGTGATGCATTGGTAGGATGCTGTTCAATAACAGTTGGTTTTTCAACTTTTGACTATATGCCAAGTGGAATATTTGAAGATTTTTTCATATGCCCTGACTTTCGTCATAAAGGAATAGCACGCCAGCTAGTTCAATTTGCATATAAGTCTAGTGCAATAAGTTCAATGACTGTTGCTTGTGCACAATGCGATATACAAATGTATAAATCACTTGGATTTTCAATTCAGCTTGGAAACCTGTTTGCATTTGAACCATAAGTTACGGTTCTTAGATGAGAAATTATATAAAGGAGAAAACTATGGAGCATAATTGCGCTATTGTTAAAGATAAAAAAGCATTTAGATATAGAGCAGCAGCCATCATAGTAGAAGATGATTGTGTGCTACTTGCAAGAAATGATGAGGATGACTATTACTACTCGGTTGGCGGAGCGGTTCACATGGGCGAGACATCAGAAGAAGCCGTGAAGAGAGAAGCATTTGAAGAGACAGGCTTTAATTACGAAGTAGATCACCTTGCCGTGATACACGAGAACTTCTTCATCGGAAGCTCTGGCTTAAAAGGCGTAGACTTTCATGAGATTACACTCTACTATATGATGAAGCCCATGGGCAAAATAGATTTTACGAGCCAAAGCACTACAGAGTCAGGCGCTAAAGAGACAATGCATTGGGTGCCGATATATGAGCTCGATAAGTGCAAGGCATATCCGACATTTATGAAAGAATTTCTTAGCTCAGAGCATGAAGGAGTAGAGCATATAATTACAGATGAAAGGCTTTAATGGATGGATATACATAGATTTATAATGCGAATAAAAGAGAAGAAATAGAAAGAATAATTGCAATTTTAAATATTAAGTAAAAACAACAGAAATGATATGAGAATAATCGTGAGCAAATCGTGAAAAGTATGAAGATTTAAATTATGTCGGTCAAAATTTCATAATAAAAAGTGCTATGCTTATGATCAAGATGAAAATGGAGAGTTGAATATAAACTTTCAAAAATAAAAATAGTCATAAAAATATTTAATTGGTATTTAGATGTGAAAAAGTATAATATGCACTGTCAAGGAACTTGAACAAGAAAACATTAAATCCTATTGGGCTAAAAGATATAAAGAAATTATGTCGTTATTTGAAAAAATTAAAAAGAATCACTCTTTAGGGACTGTACCAGTTGAATGTTACTGTGGCTACTCATGTAGGGAAGTTAATGAGTTTTTAAGATTTGGATACCATTCCGATAAAAAACTCTCTGATAAAATGGCTGATATATTGATAATGACTTTGTGTTCCGCACCTAAAATAAAAGATATATCGTTGTTTATAGGGTAGTAAATGATGTTTTCATTAAGGAGCTAATAAGAAATAATAAATTGCCAGATTCAATCCCAACCCAAGAAAAGGGATTTATGAGCACAAGCTTATTAAAAGATATTGTTAATGTATATAGCGATGGAGGTAGTGGACTATATTTATTAAAAATATATGTACTAAGGGCACCGTAGGGATTTATGTGAATACTGTTACTAGAAGAGACGAAGAAGAAATACTTCTAGCACCGAATAATTACTTAAGGCTCATAGAATATCCATATTATGATGAAAGTTACTCTATTAAAATATTTGAATGTCAATTAATTTCTTTTGCATAAAAATTGCCTAATCAAAAAATAGTTAGTGTAGACAACAATGCCTTAAAATAAAAATAATTAGCGATTTTGTGAAATAAAAATAAGATAGGATATAACCTAACTATCGCATTTCGAGACTGTAGTATTGATGACAAAAAATAAGAGAGATAAATTTAACAAACAAATCTTATGTCAGATACTCTCAAGAAGCCGACTGAAATAAAGCTTGATTGGATATTTTATGACGGAGACTTTTATAGTATTGAAAAATGTATAAAAATAAAAATTTGTTTTAAATTGAAACAGATAATTATATTTTGGAGGACTTATGAAAATACAAATTATGAATTTAGAAGATATCTGTAAAGTACTTGACTTATATATTAACTATTATAATCATGTAGAAGGATCTTGTTGGAATGAAAAAACAGCATACAAAAGGATATATCAGGTTATAAGTATGGAAGACTCATTTTCTTTGATTATTAAGGATAAGACTGAAATTCTAGGATTTGCTATGGGATATTTTAAACAATATGATGATATTATTGGGTACACTTTAGAAGAGATTGTAATTGATTATAGGTTTCAAAATAAAGGATATGGTACTAAACTAATGAATAAATTGGAAGAAGAAGTTAAAAAATTAGGAGCATCTTGTATAGAGCTTAAAGCTGTTAATGATGACATGCATAATAAATTCTACACAAAAAATGGCTATACTAGTTCAAATGATTTTGTGGAAAAAGTAAAGTGGATAAGTTAATTATAGTTGCGTTAGGAGATATCTATAACAAACTAATGATTATGAGTATAGCTAAAAAATAGAATTTGTATTTTAAATCATTGAATTAAAGAGAAAAAAGAAAAAACAAAAACCAAATAGGAGGTAGTTTAATGATAAATATTTATTGTGATGAGTCTTGTCATTTAGAACATGATAAACAAAAAGTCATGGCTATTGGTGGTATTGCCTGTCCAAATTATGCAAAATTTAATGTATATAAAGATATAAAAAAAATTAAGGAAAAACATTCAATCATGTCTTATCAAGAGATCAAATGGAATAAAGTATCTATTAGTAAGCAAAAATATTATGAAGATTTAATTAATTAATTAATTATTTTTTTGACAATGAACTGTTAAGATTTAGAGGCGTCTTATTACCTGATAAATCAGTATTAAGGCATAAAGATTTTGGGCAAAGTCATGATGATTTTTATTACAAGATGTATTATTATACTATTTCTTGCTTTCTGAATCAAGAGGATGATATAGAGGTTTATATTGATATAAAAGATACAAATAGTATGCAGAGAATTAAGAAGCTAGAGGAAGTTTTACATAATACAGCCAAGAATCGAAGTAAAGAGGTAACAAAAATTCAACAGATTAGATCACATGAAAATTCAATTTTGCAATTAACAGATTTATTACTTGGAGCAATCACTTACATTAATAGAGACCTTAACACTAGTAATACTAAATTACAGTTATGCTCATTAATAAAAACAAGAGCATCACAATGCTTAACACAAACTTCTTCTTTAAATGAAAGTAAGCTAAACTTACTTATTCTTGATAGACTTTAATTTGAGAGGTGATTATTTTGCGTCATTGTCCAAAATTAGGTCCAATTGTTGAGTTGTCACATTACAATGGTAACTATAAAGCTTATGAAGAGTACTTATATGGAGTTTTTAAAGCTGATTTATATAATAGAAAGTATTTTATAAAAACAAGCCTGTATCTTTAAAAAGATTTCCTGAGCAACTAGGAAAAGAATTTTCTTTTTATCATTTGACTTGTAAGAATTTTGATCATACAGGAAATGAGGAAGATCGAGAACCTGATTTAAGAAGGTGTGAAAGACTTCACTGGATAAAGCCAAGTATAGAGACTAATCACTTAGTAACATGTAATTAACAATGCTTTGTAGCTTATATAAAAAGGGTTAGGAATAAAGATAGGGTTCACTTATTAAACAAGGAAGACAGGTATATGATTGTTCTGGAAGAAAGATAAGATTATTATCTACTTGTCACTGCCTATTATATCGAGCATGAAAATACATTGAGGAGAAAAATATCGGAGTCTGAAGAGCTCTACAAATAAACAAAGAACGCCTACTAAGTCGTAGACGCTCTCGAGATCTCCTTCAACATCATGGTTGATGAGTTTCTATTATTATATATGATAATATGCATTTTGTCAACAAATTTACCATTGAAAAAATAAATATATACTATTAAAAAAAAAGAAATAGCTTTATTTTATATAAGAATTATTTTTGAGAATAAGATAAGTGCTAGATCTACTATTACGTACGAGGCATTTGGAGGAGTTTACATTGTTAATTAAGAGTAAGAATTGAGCTAGCTAGAAATGCAAAATTAAAAATTTGAGGTATTAAAATGAAAAACTATAAAAAGCTTAGAATAATTACTTTAATTTCACACTTACTTATAATATCTTTCATAGCATTATTTATTGAATTTGAAGGAAAATTTAATTATATCTATGATACAGATCTTATAAAAAACACTCAAAGTAGACTTATAGATTTAATATTTGCCTTATTGCTTTTAGCTCACTTTATATTAATTATAATTAATCTTGTAGTTTTATTGAAAAAAGTCTAAAAAAAACAATTGAGAGCCATAGATTTATTCTACTCAATATATCCTCTTTTAATCATTTTAATAATTACAGGATTCGATATAAATAATTTAATAAATATTATAAAAGCACCATTTAATATAATTATTAATTAGATCAATTTTTAGAATATTTTGTAGGAGGAGGAAGTATGGAAGGTTCCAAAAAGCGCTTTATCATTCCAGTTTATCAGCGTAATTATGACTGGAAGACAGAGAATTGCAAACAGCTTTATGACGACCTTGTTAAAGTAATAAAAAATAAAAGAAGAAGTCATTTCTTTGGTAGCTTGGTTTCTGTTTATGAACCATCTGGAAGAAATACTGAGTTTCTTGTAATCGATGGACAGCAAAGATTAACAACAGTTTCCTTATTGCTTTTAGCAATGTATAATCTTATCAAGTCTGGTATAATAACACCTAAGGATGTATACTTAGATAAGCAAATTTACGAGGATTTCTTGGTTGACAAATATCAGCCCGAAGAGACTCGCATTAAGCTAAAGCCAGTAAAAAATGACCAAAAGGCATTTGGAAAGCTTTTTAATGATGCCCGTGAGCACATCAGAGAGTCAAATCTTACTACTAACTATAATTATTTCTATGAAAGAATTCAAAAACAAGAAATAAGTATTGATGAACTTTTTGATGCCATCTGCCGCTTGGAGATTATAAACATCACACTTAACAATGAGGATAATCCTCAGCTAATATTTGAAAGCTTAAACTCAACCGGTCTTGACCTTAGTGAGGGCGATAAAATAAGAAACTTTATTTTGATGGGGCTTCCTTCAAAAGAACAAGACGAATACTACGATAAATATTGGAACAGAATTGAAGAATGTACTAAATATGATGTCAGCTCTTTTGTAAGGGATTACTTGAGTATAAAGCAGCTTGCAATACCATCACAGAAGAAAATTTATATGAGCTTCAAGGATTATGTCGATCAAAAATCAATTGAAACAGAAGAGCTATTAAAAGATTTGCTGGCATATGCTAAAAGATATGAAATTTTGTTAAGTGGCGGCACAGAGAACAAGGCCTTGGATGCATGCATCTATAGACTAAATAGATTGGAGACAACGGTTACAAGACCATTCTTCCTTGAAGTATTAAGGCTTTATGACGAAAATAAACTTGATATATCAGAGCTTGCCGAAATATTTTTGATTACAGAAAATTATTTATTCAGAAGAACAATATGTGATCTACCGACCAATGCATTGAATAAAATATTCTCTACGCTCCATAGAGAAATAACTAGATATGAGGGTAATGATGAAGGGTACGTTGAAAAATTTAAGTATGCACTTTTATCAAAGAAGGATAGAGCACGTTTCCCTGATGACGATGAATTTGCTGAGAGATTTACTGAAAGACAAATTTATCAGATGAACAGCAAGAACAAGATTTATATCATGGAGCGTCTTGAAAATTATTCTACCCTAGAGGACAAGGATGTATATTGTCACTGTGAGGATGGCACTTATTCAATCGAGCATATCATGCCTCAGCACTTGACACCAGCTTGGATCAAGGCACTTGGCGAAGACTATGAAGAGATTCACGAGATGTGGCTACATAGAATTGCCAATCTGACTTTGACTGCCTATAACTCAAAATACAGTAACAGCACATTCGAGGAAAAGAAATCAATGAAGAATGGCTTTGGAGACAGCGGTATTCGCATGAATACTTATATTGCCAAGAAAGATAAATGGACTTTGGCTGAACTAGAAGAGCGTAATCAATATTTGATGGGAAGATCTCTTGAAATTTGGGCTGCACCGACGACTACATTCAAGCCGGCAGTAAAGCAAATGGATTCATATACACTTGATGATGATGTTTCATTAAGCGGAAGATTAATTGCGTGCTTCAGCTACAAGAACACAGAGCAGCCAGTTTCAAGCTGGGTAGAAATGTTCCAAAAAGTACTACAAATTCTGTATGCTGAAGACAAGAGCGTAATTACAAAACTTGCCGCATCTAAAGATGATGGTCTCGCTCTAAACTTTACTATGAATGAAGCGGATTTCAAAAAGATCGTTGAAATAGGCGACGGCATTTACGTGTGGACTAATACAAGCACACAAACTAAGCTTTCAGTCTTGAACAAAGTATTTAAACTATATGATGCTGATCCAAGCGATTTAGTTTTTTACTTACGTGATGAAAATGAAAGAGCAGAGGAAGAGGCAGGAACATGATATGAAATACGAAGAAAGTATTGGACCTATGCATTAGATTTTATCAAAGAATCTCACGGCGATGGTGGCCTTTTTGCTAATGTAAATCCAACAAATGATAACTGGATTAGCGGTTTCTTTGGAATTAGTGGGTTTAACATTAGCTGTATAGCAAACTACGATTTTGCAAGGGTTGACCTATACTTAGGAAAAGGTAAGAAAGAAGAGAATAAAAAAGCCTTTGACATGCTGATGACTCATAAGGAAGATATTGAAAAGGCTTTAGGAGTATCTCTCGTTTGGAGCCGCGGTGACGATATCAAGTCATCAAAAATATCATATAAGTTAAATTGCGTAAGCATAAATAACGAAACAGATTGGCTACAAATGGCAAGGTTTCATGCAGAGTGGAGCAAAAAATTCTATGATGTCATTGTGCCGTATCTTGGATGATTTAGGACATAATTAAATCTGAAAAATATATGTTTTGAATTAGATTTTGTAATATAGGAGTGATTTTATTGGCTAATGTAAGCTTTGAGGAGTTTTATTATAATGAAGATGATCAGATTCATGATTTGTATGAGATACAAAAAGAATATGAGAAAAATAATGGAAATATTTCAAAATATCGAGGTCATATATTTTGCCCAGAATGTAAGATAGCTGAATTAAGTTTTACCCATAAGACATCAATTAGACGTGCGTTTTTATCAAAAATTCCTTCATCAGACCATGCTGAATATTGTTCATTTAAACACGATTGTGCAACCAAGAGTGAGATTAAACAATTTGTTAGATTGTTAAGTGATAAACAGATACAAGATAGGTTAGAAGCAGCTTTAAATCAATTGCTTCCCAAAAAAGCAAAAGAAGGTAGTGGTATAAATAATGAATCTAAAGACAATCCTTTAGTAATAGAGGTGGACAACAAAAAAGGTAGTGGCGTTAGAAAATTTATTCCAAGAAAATCTATAAACACTTGGTTTGATAAATCTGAAAAAAATAAAATATTTATTTTCTATGGGCATGCAAAATTAGAGACTAAAGAAATTGCAACTAAAAATGGTAAACGTTATGAATTAATTATAAAAACAAATAAGCAAAATGAATGGATAAAAAAGACAAGTGTTTTTAGGGGTACGACGAACGATAACATTGATACGAAAAAAATTTATGATATTGCAATACTTGGGATAATTGAATTTTATAACGACTTTCCACAGATAAAAACTGTAACTTTTAGCTCTATAATGTTTAGGTAGAAAAATTTTGGTATAATTGTCTTATATGCTTAAAGGAGAGTTTTAAGAATTTTATAGTGATAATAGAAAAGAACAATATGGAGTGAGAATCGCAGCTGTCATCATAAGAGATGATCTATTACTGCCATATGATGAAGCCCATGGGCAAAAGAAATTTTACGGGCCAAAGAACTACAGAGTCGGACGCTAAAGAGACAATGCATTTGGTGCCGATAGATGAGCTTGATAAATGCAAAGCATATCCGACATTTATGAAAGAATATCTTAGGTCGGGGCATGAAAGCGTTGAGCATATAATTACAGATGAAAGAGTTTAATGGGACGAGTTGTGATATAATAATTATATAAAGGAAGGAGGGACTGCATGATTACCGAACGATTAAAGATAAGAAAATTTACTAATAATGATCTAACGGAACTCTATAATCTACTTTCAGATGAAGATGTCATGGAATTTATAGAACCGCCTTTTTCATGGAAAAAAACAGCGAACTTTCTAAATAGTGTTGCACTGATTGACCCTCCTTTGATCTATGCGGTAGAAGATTTTAGTCAGAAGTTTATAGGATATGTAATATTCCATGAGTATGACAAAGACTCCTTCGAACTTGGTTGGATACTCAATAAGAGATACTGGGGGAAAGGATATGCCAATGAATTAACAAAAGCCTTTATAAAGCGTAGTTCAAATATAGGGAAAAACTTGATTATTGAGTGTGCCTCGAACCAAGAAAATACCAAACGAATTGCGATGAAAAATAATTTTGAATTTATTGGAGAAAGTGATGGCCGCAGTGTATTCAAAAGAAAGCTGCTTAAATAAGATTTGAAAGATAGTAAAGTAAGAAATTGCAAGAATAATTGCAATCTTAGAGCTTAAGCAAAAATATTAGAAAAATATAAAAATAATCGTGAGCAAATCGTAAAAACGCAAAGAATTTAAATTATGTCACTCAAAATGTCACCCAAAATGTCGGTCAAAGTGAGGGTGAAAATGGGGATTAATCTGTCGTTTATTTACTTAGTGAATTATAGGAGGAAATATTATGAAAAAAACTGCTGTGTTACTTTATGAGTCTTTTTGTCATTTTGAAATTAGTGTTTCTCTTGAAATTTTGGCACTTAAAAATAAAGAAATTGTTGTGTTTGCAAAAAGCAAAGAAGCTATATTAAGTGAAGAAAGACTAAAAATCGTACCTGATAAAACCATATTTGAATTAGATATTAATGAATATGACAGCTTATTATTGCCGGGAGCAGTAGATATAGAATCTGCCGTCAAAGATCCAGAAATTATAGAGTTTGTAAAAAAATTTAGCGATAAAGTAATAGGTGCCATATCAATTGCTCCAGTTTTGCTACTAAAAGCAGGAATTCTTAATGCTAAGCCATTTATGGCCGGTGTAAACAAAGAAGAACTTTTAGAAGAAGGATTTTTAGAATCCGATTTAATTCTAATGAAAGATTGGGACGAATGTATGGAAAATCCAATTGAAGAGGGTTATATTTTAGACGATAAAATTATCACTTCGGTATCTTATAATTTTGTAAAGTTTGGAATACAATTTGCAAAAATGCTAGGAATTGAAATATCTCCAAAAAGTTTTGGAATTTAAAGTAATAATTAAAAAATTGTGGCATTAAAATGAAAAATTATAAAAAACTTAGAATAATTACTTTAATTTCACACTTACTTATAATATCTTTCATAGCATTAT
>OGPS01000716.1_pt1 | contig 29161 bp, 28 predicted proteins | sample 1552931 | NCBI WGS metagenome assembly OGPS01 (sample SAMEA2580252, study PRJEB22360) | human gut metagenome | biome: human gut; feature: human-associated habitat; material: faeces | place: Denmark | collected 2008/2010 | reverse complement strand
TATCTATTACTGGTAGTTTAGCTTATTATGTATGGAGTAGTAGTACTACTAGTATCGCAGGTAACTTATGTTTACCTGAAATATATTTTACTGGAGGAGCTACGATTAATAGTAAATTAAAACCAGTATCTAGTAAAGAAGAAGGATTAATTAAAGAAATAGAAGTAAACTTACATAAGACTTGTAATAATGATACAGCAGTAATGAATCTATATTTAAGTTTAGATTTATTACCTACAGCACTACAAGAAAATACTTTTGTATATGAATTATATAATGGTAATAATGAAAGAATATCTAGTGGTAACTTTAGTGATAAAAGAGAGGGTGACACTATAACACTTGCAGAAAATGAAATAGTAACTAGTAATGTATCTATATATACTTTATATATTTATATAGATGGTAATAGAGATAATCCTATTACTATGACTAATCAAAACTTTAGATTTAATATCTATGGAGAAGGAACTGGAGCTATATATAAAGAAAATGTAATACAAAATGAAACAACAACACCATCTAGTTCTTCTTCAACATTTTTAAATACTGAAGTATTAAGAAATCAAATAGAATCTATAAACATAGAAAAGACTAATGTCGTACCAAATGATGCAAAATATAGTAAAGATATATCTTCAAAACAAGATGGTAGTGTTATGCTATGGTATACAGATAAAGATAATAATAGTTTATATGAAATATCAATAGGTAGTGAGAATGGTTCTGTTGAAGCTAATACTAATGGAAGTGGTATGTTTGCATACTTAGATAATGTATCTACTTTAGATTTAAGTGGCTTAGATACTAGTAACATGACTAGTATGAGTGAAATGTTTTATAATAGTAAAAGTCTAACTAATATAGATTTATCTGGATTTGATACATCAAAGGTAGTGACTATGGCTAATATGTTTGAAGGATGCACCAACTTAAAAGACTTAGATGTATCAAACTTTAAAACAAGCAATGTAATATATATGGCAGGTATGTTTGAAAATTGCTCCAACATAGAAAACTTAGACCTAAGTAACTTTGATACAAGTAAAGTTACAGAAATGGGAACAAAAAGCTCTTCTTCTGGTGGAATGTTTCACGGATGTACAAATTTAAAAAGCCTCAATTTATCAAATTTTGATACAAGTAATGTTGTGTTAATGGGAAATATGTTCAGTGGTTGTGCCTCACTTGAAAGTTTAAATTTATCATCATTTGATACATCTAATATAGAACATATGGGTTATATGTTTAATGCATGTTCTTCATTAAAATCACTTGATTTATCTAATTTTAATACTAGTAGAGTAGTAGATATGACGAGAATGTTTACAAGATGTTATGAACTATCTGAACTTAATATTACTAGTTTTGATACAAGCAAAGTAACCAGTATGGACTCTATGTTTTTAGGCTGTACTTCTCTTAAAGAAATAAATGTAAGTAATTTTAATACAAGTAAAGTAACAAGAATGGGAGATATGTTTGAAAGTTGTAATAGTCTATCAAAATTAGATTTATCAAATTTTGATACACATAATGTAAAAATAATGTATTATATGTTTAATATGAATACAAATCTAAAAACTATATATGTATCTGATAAATGGGACACTTCAAATGTTACAGAATCTATTGCAATGTTTCAGCGATGCACTTCACTTGTTGGAGCAGTTCCTTTTGATAGTAGTAAAACAGATGTAAGTATGGCTAATTATACTAATGGATATTTAACATATAAAAGTAATAATTAATATGGGAACTAGTTATTTGAATTAGTTCTTTTCTTTATGCTTTTGACTTTAATATGATAGGTCTAAAGAGGCATCTTAGATAGACTAAGAATTAGGCTAGATAAGACATGAAAACACCTTGGGTTTTCATGAAAGGAAGGAATTAAAAAGTGTAAAAAAATTGTAAAAAGGGGTTGATATATTTTTGATTTGTTGTTATTATATATAGTCAAGAAAAGGAAGTGATGTATCTCTTATAAAATTATTATTTATGAGGGATATTTTTTGTACCAGGAGGAGATAAAATGACTCAGACTAATTTACCAATATTATATCTTAGGGATGTAGTATTGCTTCCATTTAATGATACTAGACTTGAATTTAGTAGTGATAATGATAAAAAAATACTTAATATAGCAGAGAGTAATTATGATGGTTATGTTCTTTTGATTAATTTAAATGATCCGTTAGAAGAAGAACCTGACTATAATACTTTACCGGATATTGGAATATTAGGTAAGATTAAATCAAAGATTGATTTACCTAATGGTATTACTAGAGTAGTTATGACTGGTATTGATAGAGTAGAAATTGTTAGTATTAATAATAATAATGATTTTTTGTCAGCATTTGTTATTTCTACTAAGGAATATGATTATAATGAAGTAGAAGCTTCTGCTTTAAGAAGAGTTTTGTATCGTAAATTAGATGAGTATATTGATATATCTCCTTATATGTCTAATACTGTTATTGGTAGAATTACTGAGGTTAAGAACATTAGTAAGTTATCTGATATTATTGTGTCTGAGTTACCTCTTGAATATAATGAAGTATTAAAGTATGTTAGTATTACTAATCCTATGAATAGAATTAGAGAAATTACTTTAGATTTGTCTAAAGAGATTGAGACAGTTAGATTAGAGAATGAAATTGAAGATAATTTAAAGGTTAAACTTGAAGAAGAGCAAAAAGAATATATGCTTAGAGAGAAGATTAAACTTATTAAAGAAGAACTAGGGGAAGTTGATTTAAAAGATGCTGACATTGATAAGATTAGAAATAAGATGAATAGTCTTGATTTACCTGAAAGCATTATTAAGAGACTTAATGAAGAGATTGATAGATATTCTCTTACTAGTAGTGCTTCTCCTGAGGTTACCACTATTAGAACTTATATTGATTGGCTTCTTTGCTTACCTTGGAATAAGTTATCTAAAGATAATACTGATGTTAAAAAGATTACTGAGGTTCTTAATAATTCGCATTTTGGTTTAGAGAGTGTTAAGAAGAGAATTATTGAATATATAGCAGTAAAGAAAAAGACTAATACTTCAAATAGTCCTATTATATGTTTAGTGGGCCCTCCTGGTGTTGGTAAGACTTCACTGGCTAGTAGTATTGCTAAGGCTTTAAATAAGGATTTTGTTAAGGTATCTCTTGGCGGTATTAATGACGAAGCAGAAATATTAGGTCACAGAAGAACTTATGTGGGAGCTTCTCCTGGTAAGATTATTCAACAAATGAAGAAGGCTAATACTTCTAATCCGGTATTTTTAATTGATGAGGTTGATAAGCTTACTAAGGATTATAAGGGTGATCCTGCTAGTGCACTTCTTGAGATTCTTGATAAGGAACAGAATGATAAGTTTTGTGATAACTATATTGAAGAAGAATTTGATTTATCTAATGTTATGTTTATTTTGACTGCTAATAATATTGGTGGTATACCTGCTCCTTTACTTGATAGACTAGAGATTATTGAACTTTCTAGTTATACAATATATGAAAAACTTAATATTGCTAAATATCATTTAATTCCTGATTTACTTAATGAATATAAGGTTAAAAATATTAAGTTTACTGACTCTGCTATTCAGAAAATTATTACTTATTATACTAAAGAGGCGGGGGCTAGAGATTTATATAGACAGATTGATTCTATTATTAGAAAGGCTATTATTAATAATGATAAGAGCAGTAAAATTGTTATTGATAATGGTGATGTTGAAGCTTATTTAGGGGCTACTAAATACAATATTACTATTAATGATACTAATACTAAGACTGGTATTGTTAATGGTCTTGCTTATACAATGTATGGTGGTAATATTCTTAAAGTTACTTGTACTTTATATCCTGGTAAGGGTAATGTTACTTTGACTGGTGCTTTAGGAGATGTTATTAAAGAAAGTATTTATATTGCTCTTAGTTATATTAAGGCTAATAATACGATGTTTAAAATAGATTATAAAATATTTGAAGAAGTAGATTTTCACTTTCATATTGAGGAGGGAAGTATTCCTAAAGACGGTCCTTCTGCGGGGGTTACTATTGTTACTGCTATACTTAGTTTACTTAAGAATAAGATTATTCCTAATAATGTTTCTATGACAGGAGAGATTACACTAAGAGGAAAGATACTTCCAGTAGGAGGTCTTAAGGAAAAATTGATTGCCGCTACTACGAATGGTATTGATACTGTTTATTTACCTCTCGAGTCTTCCAAGGAATTTTCTTTACTTCCTAGTGAGGTAAGAGATAATCTTAATATTATATTAGTTGAAGATTATGAAGATGTTTATAAGTCTTTGTTTAAATAATTTGAGAATAACTTTGCTTGTTATTCTTTTTTTGTAATTTTGATTGTATATTATTACTTTGTAGGTTATAATATATGTAGAAGGTGATGAATAATGCAAGGATTTGGAAGTATGTTAAGAGATTATTTAGAATTTTATAAAATATCACAAACTGATTTTGCAGAAAGACTTGGTATTTCTACTAAGCATATGAATGAAATATTATGTGGTAAAACTAATATGTCAGAAGAATTAATGCTTGGTATCAGTTTAATTACAGATATTGATATTAATTTGATATTTTATGTTGAATCTAAAAAGAGAATATATGATTATTTGAATAGTAATTTTGATAATGAAAAAGAAATTAATAAATATTTAAATACTTTTTGTATAAATGAAATGAGTAAAAGAAAATGGATTACTTTAAAAGATAGTTCTTCTTATACACAGAATGCAATGGATTTACTTGATTATCTTGGTATATCTAATTTTGATAATATTAATAAATATTATAATAAGAAAATATTATATAAAAAGAAAGATGATGCTGATCTTAATAAGATATATTTATGGATTAAAAGATGTGATAGAATAATAATGGGTAAGGAGATTAGTGATTATAAAAGTAGTAATTTAAATTTATTACTTAATGAACTTAAAATAATTAGAAATAATAAATTTAATGAAAAAGAACTTATTCAGTTATTTAATAAATATGGTATTTATTTAGTTATCGAGGATGCTTTACCTAGTACTAAGATTAGAGGATGTTCTATGGTAAAAGGAAATAATCCTTGTATATATATTACTAGATATTTTGAAGAAAAGGCTAGCTTTTACTTTACTTTATATCATGAACTTGGTCATGTAAAAAAAGATTATAATAGACTTAAAAATAAGATTATTATTAATGATGATGATAATGAAAAGGATATAGATAATTATGCTTTAAATGAAATGATTGATAGTAATACTTGGAATAAGATTAAAGTTAATATTAATGATCTAGAACATATATGCAGAGAAAATAATATACCTTTATGTTTTGCTTATTATAGACTTGCTTATGAAGGTATTATTTCTTATGGGAGTAAAGAATATAATGAACATAAAGAAAAAATAAATTAGGGGTTATGCTCCTAATTTATTTATTCTATAAAAGTTAATTGATGGTTTATTGAATAATCTAAAGTTTATTCTTGATTCTCCAATACCGCTTGATACATATAAGTCAGTATCGTTTACTTTATAATAGTTTTCATAATATTTTTTACTACCATATGGTAAAAATAATTTTTTTACATATGGTATATTTATTTGGCCATTGTGGGAATGACCCGCTAATACTAGGTTTACTTTATATTTACTTAAGATTATATCAGTGTAATCTGGTTCATGAGTAAGGATTATTTTATAACTTATGTCTTCGTTATCGGTAAAGTAATTCATTACTTTATCAATATCTGATTCATTATAACTATAAGTGTCTACACCTCCAATAAAGAGTTTGTCATTATCTTTACCATAGATAATATCATAACTATTTTGTAAAAGAGTAAAGCCACTATTGGTATAGATATCTTTTAATAAATCTATATCTTTAACATGATCATGGTTACCAATGATAGCATATTTTCCATATTTTGATTTTATATTATTTAATTCTTCAATTAAATCGTCTTTATCTTTATCAGTAGTAGTAAAGTCTTTATCTATTAAATCTCCAGTAAAAAATACAATATCTGGATTGATTAGATTTATTTCTTTTACTATTTGTTTTAATTTATTTTTATTGGTTACTCGTAAATAATGTAAGTCACTAAAATGAACTATTTTTATTCCATCAAATGTAGTAGCAATATCTTTAGTTTCAATAGTATATTCTTTAGTTTTTAATCCTTCGGTACCACCATATCTAGCATAAATTACTACTAGTGCTATAAGTAAGAATAATATTAATAGAAATCTTATAAATTTTTTCATGATAGGCCTCCTAGTGAAAGATATACTAGAACTGATAGAGCATTATGCATAGCATGAATGGTAATAGTAGAAAAGATATTATTTGTTTTATAATAAAGAGTAGCAAATACTATTCCTAATGAAGCATAAGGTATTAGATATACTAAATCTAAAGGGGTATTTATATAACTTACTATATGTAAGAAACCAAATAATAAGCCACTTGTTAAAATATAAATATATTTATTATTTATAGCATCTTTAATACTTTTTCTAAAAGTTAATTCTTCACATATAGGGGCATATATTACAGTACTAAATATCATTAATAGAGGAGATGTATCAATATAGCTTCTTACTAATTCTTCATTACCGGCGATAGTTTGTTTTAATACAAAGGTTATTATAATATTACTAATAGCCATAATGGCAAAACCTACTAACCAATATTTAAATGATTGTTTAAAGTTTTCAGAAAAGTTTTGAAAATATTCTTTTCCATTTTTTAATAGTTTTACGATATATTGCAATAAATATTATTAATAATATTAATTCAAATAAAACAGTATATAGTAGATACTCTTTTTCAGATAATGCTTTTAAGTTAATATTAAATACACTAAACATAATTGAAGTAAAGCATAATAGTAATAATATTATACCAATACTTTTAAAGATATTTTTTATTTTATTTTTCATGTTACCACCTCTTATATTATAACAATAAATTTTAAATTTATCTATATCTATTATGTAATTTTATGATATAATTAATTATGTAGATGGAGGTATTGTAATGAAAAAGATTAATAAACAGAGAAAAGATTATTTATCTTGGGATGAATTTTTTATGGGAGTTGCTAAACTTGCTGCAAGAAGAAGTAAGGATCCTAATACACAAGTTGGCGCTTGCATTGTAAGTAAAAATAATAGAATTTTATCAGTAGGATATAATGGTACTCCGAATGGTTATGATGATCATTATTTTCCTTGGGATAGAGAAGGAGATGCACTTGAAACTAAATATCTTTATGTTGTTCATGCTGAAAGAAATGCTATACTAAATTATAGAGGTAGTAATAAAGATTTAGAAGGAGCAAAAATATATGTTGATTTATTTCCTTGTAATGAGTGTGCAAAGGAAATTATTCAAGTTGGTATTAAAGAATTATATTATTTAGAGGATAAATATAAAGATACTAAAGAAGTTATTGCTTCTAAAAAAATGCTTGATGCTTGTGGAGTTAAGTATACTTGTTTAAAAGATAAAATTGATGTCTAAATTCGACATCTTTTTTAATTTTTATCTCATATAATTATTTTGAGGTGGAAAATGAAAAAGGCATATTTGGGAATTGATATTGGTAGTATATCTACTAAAGGGGTTGTTATTGATGAGAATAATAATATTATAGCAAGTTCATATTTATATACTGAAGGTAATCCTATCTTAGCTAGTAAGAGAGTTATTAGGGAACTTAAGAATAATATAGACTTAAATAAATATAAGGTTGTAGGAGTAGGTACAACTGGTTCTGCTAGAAAATTAATTGGAACAATACTAGGAGCTAATACTATTAAGAATGAAATTACTGCGCATGCTATCGGAGCTATGAGTATATATCCTAATGTTAAGACGATATTTGAGATAGGAGGACAAGATTCGAAGATTATTATTATTGATAATGGTATTGTTACTGATTATGCAATGAATACTTTATGTGCTGCTGGTACGGGGTCTTTTTTATCTAGTCAGGCTAAAAGACTTGGTATTCCTATTGAGGACTTTGGTAAGATAGCACTTACTAGTGATAATCCTACCAAGATAGCTGCTAGATGTACAGTATTTGCAGAATCTGACTTAGTACATAAATCACAAATAGGACATAAAAAAGAAGATATAATAGCAGGTCTTTGTGAAGCAGTTGTTAATAATTATTTAAATAATGTTGGTAAAGGTAAAAAAATTAAACCACCAATTGTATTTCAAGGCGGAGTATCGAAAAATATTGGGGTAGTTAAGGCTTTTGAAAAAATTACTGGATATAAAGTATATGTTGATAATAATTCTCATTTGACTGGTGCTTTAGGAGTAGCTATTTTATCAAGAGCAGAAGAAGAAATTGATTTTTCTTTTGATATAGAAGATATTATTTTTGAAACTAAAGGAACAGAATGTAAGGGCTGCTCTAACAACTGTGAGATTATTAAAGTTATGAGAGATAATAAAATTATTGATTCTTGGGGAAATAGATGTCCTAGAGGAGAACTTGTTCACAAATAATGATATTTATCATACGATAATATGGGAGGAATAATTATGTATGATGTTTATCAAATTATGGCTGGAGATACAATAGATGCTATTGCTAATAAGTTTGGAACTAATAGTAGTGTTATTAGACAATTAAATCCTAATAGTGGATTTGGGGTTGGTAGTATGATAGTAGTGCCAGTAACTAATCAATACTTTGATATTTATACAATTAAAAAAGGAGATTCTTTATATGAAATAGCAAGAAAATATAATACAGATTATAATTTACTTGCTATGCTTAATGGTATTAGTACTAATGATTATATTTATCCTGATACAACAATATTAGTTCCTAAGAAAGATGTTAAGTATTATTTTACTAAAGATAATGATACACTATCTTCAGTTAATAAACTACTTGGTAGTAATATTAATAATCTTTTAAGACAAAATAAAAATATTTATTTAAGAGAAGGACAATTAATTGTATATAAGGATTAACTTTTTAACTATAAGGAATTACTTATAGTTTTTTTGACCTATATATGATAGACATAATGATGTTTCATTTCTAGACTAAGAGGCTGGAAATGACACTAAAAGACCTTGGCTTTTAGTGAAAGGAAAGTATTGATATATTTAGTTATTTAGTGTATAATTTAATTATGATAGGAGAGTTATTATGGTATTTAGAAGACCTTATGCTTTTTTAATTAAATATTTTAGATTAATACATATTATTCTTTTTATATTATTTGCTTATATTACTTTTAAAGCTAATAGTATATTAACTTTTTTTAAAGATTATATTAATTATAAAGGTAGTATGGAGATTATATCTAGTGATTATATTAATGTATGGATATTTATATTTTCAATTTTAATAATTGGTATATCAATAATTATATTCTTTTTAATGAGATATAAAAAGAAACCTAAATTATTTTATGTTATTACTTCAATAGTTAGTGTTATATCAATAATATTATTCTTATATTTATATGGTAATATTAAAGTTTTGGAAAGTACTAGTATGGCCGCTAGAGAGATTAGATTACTTAGAGATATTAGTAGATTTAATTATTGGATGTTATTTATTATGTGTATTCCTACTTTAATTAGAGGATTAGGCTTTGATATTAAGAAATTTAATTTTAATAAAGATTTACAAGATCTTAATCTTAGTAAAGAAGATAGTGAAGAGATTGAAATTAGTACTAATTTATCTTCGGATAAAATACTTACTACTGGTAGAAGAGGTATTAGAGAACTTAAATATTATTATGCAGAGAATAAGTTTTTTATAAATATTATATTAGGTGTAGTAGCAGTTATTCTTATACTTATATTTCCATTTAATAAATTTGTTATTCATGGCACGTTAAGTGAAAAACAAATGTTATCTACAAGATATTTTAATTTTAAAGTTATTGATTCTTATGTATCTGATAGAAATAGAATAAGTAGAGATAATGCTTATGTTATTGTTAAGTTTAGTACTAAAGGTAAGATTAGTAAATATAATTTTAAATTAGATAATTTTGTTTTAAAAAGTAAAAATAATGATTATATTCCTAGTCTTAAATATTATTATTACTTTGATGATATTGGTACAGGATATAAAAGAGAAGAACTTGCTACGAATAAATATAATGAATATATTTTTGTATATAATATTAATAGTGAAGATAAGAATGGTAAATTTACTTTAAATTATTTAGGTGATGATAGTAAAATAAGACTTACTCCAAGTGTTTTGGAATAAGTTTTATTTTTATTTATTTTGTATTATGAAAGATTATATCCATGAATAAATTATAATATATATTGGTAATTTATTTGGTATATTAAGAAAAATAAGTAATTTTATAATTAATTTTGTAGACTTTTGTTATAAATTGTTATAAAATATTATTAACAAGGAGATAACTAATTATAAGGAAGGTAAACAAAATGGTTGGTAAAAGAGTAAGAGAACTGAGAATAAAAAGAGGTTTATCGCAACAAGATTTAGGATTAGCTATTGGTGTTACTAAAGTATCAGTATGTGGTTATGAGAATGGGACTAGAATTCCTAATTTAGAAAAACTTATTAAATTAGCAGAAGTACTTGAAACTACTACTGATTACTTACTTGGGAGGGAAGTTCCGGTATGGGACGATGCAAACAGATCTTATGTTGGATCAGTCTCCTACGACGATGTTAGTTTTATTACAGAACTTAGACATTATCCTGGACTTTATAATAAGATTATGAAAGATGTTAGAAGGTCTGCTAGTATTATTAATAAAAAGTTTAATTAATGAAAGAAGGAATATATATTATGTTAGATGTTAAAGATTTATATAAAGAGAGTTATATTGGTAAAGAAATTACTGTTAGTGGTTGGATTAAAAGTCATAGAAAGCAAGCTCATTTTGGCTTTATAGACTTATCTGATGGTACTTGTTTTAAAAATTTACAAGTTGTATATGATGATAAATTAAAAAAATTTGATGATATTACCAAACTTAAATTAGGTAGTGCTATTACTGTTACTGGTAAGTTAGTTGAATCTCCTAAAGAAGGTCAAGATTTTGAACTTGTACTTTCATCATTTGTATTGGAAGGTGATTGTCCTGATGATTATCCTCTTCAAGCTAAAGGTAGACCAACAAGAGAATTTTTAAGGGATATTGCTTATTTAAGACCTAGAACTAATTTATTTAATGCTGTATTTAGAGTTAGAAGTGTAGCAGCATATGCTATTCATAAGTATTTCCAAGATAATGGTTATGTATATTTTCATGCACCTTTAATTACTTCTTCTGACTGTGAAGGAGCAGGAGAAATGTTCCAAGTTACTACTTTGGATTTAAACAAAGTAGCAGAAACTGGTAAAGTTGATTATGATAAAGACTTCTTTGGCAAGATGGCTTCTCTTACAGTATCAGGACAACTAGAAGCCGAAACATTTGCCATGGCTTATAAAAAAGTATATACTTTTGGTCCTACTTTTAGAGCAGAAAATTCTAATACTAAAACTCATGTTTCGGAATTTTGGATGATTGAACCGGAAATTGCCTTCTGCGACTTAAATATGGATATGGATATTATGGAAGATATGCTTAAGTATGTTGTTAAGTATGTTTTAGATAATTGTCCTAATGAAATGGAATTTTTTGATAAATTTGTAGAAAAAGGTTTAATTGAAAAACTTACTAAATTAATTAATAGTCATTTTGTTAGAATTGATCATAAAGATGTTATTAAAATTCTTAAAGAAGCTGATGTTAAATGGGAATTTGAACCTGAATATGGTGAAGATATTGCTAAAGAACATGAAAAATATATTACTGAATATTTTGATGGACCAGTATTTATTAAAAATTGGCCTAAAGATATCAAAGCCTTCTATATGAAATTAAATGATGATAATGAAACAGTAGCCGCTGTTGACCTTGAAGTACCTGGTGCTGGTGAACTTATGGGCGGAAGTCAAAGAGAAGAGAAACTTGATGTTCTACTTAAGAGAATGAAAGAACTTGGTATGGAAGAAGAAGGTATGGAATGGTACTTAAATCTTCGTAAATTTGGTGGCTGCTACCACAGTGGATTTGGTATGGGATTTGAAAGGCTTCTTATTTATCTAACTGGCGTTGATAATATTAGAGATGTTATTCCTTATCCTAGAACTCCTGGTAATTGTGAATATTAATTAGAGGCATAAAATGAATAAAAAGGAAGTTGAACTTACTAAGTACTTTGATAATATGTGTATTATTTTTAATACTAAAAAGGTTATGTTTAGTGAGTGGGAAAAGTATTTTAAAAAGTTAAAAGAAACAATAATTAATGGAGTTACAGATATTGATTATCCTAAGTATGTTGAAGCTTTAAAGAGTTGCCTTGTATATTGTGAAGATTATGGCGATATGTATAAGTATCGTAAAGATATGGCTAATCTTAAGACTTTTCTTAGATACTTTGAAGTATAACTTAAATGGTTATACTTTTTTCTTATATATATTTCTTTTTGGTTAATACTATTACTAGAAAGGAGTGTGTATTTATGAAGAAAGTTTTATTACTTATTGCAGTAGTAGCGGTTTTATCGGGATGTGGAACTAATGATAAACTTACTTGTACTTATGATAATACAGTAGGTGATGTTACTTCTAAGACTGAATATGTTATTGAATATAGAAATAATAATATTAAAAAAATAAAGGCTACTTATGATTATAAAAGTAATCATGTTGATGGAGTAGGTACTGGTACTGATGGAACTACTAATGATAAAGATGATAATAAAGATAATGATGGTATACTAGGTGGTACTGTTGGTAGTGCTTTAGATGATGTTGTTGATGGTATTACTGATGGTATCATTGATATTTCTGGTATTAAGACAAGACACGATAGTAAGTTTGGTACTTATACTAATATTAAAGGTTTTACTAGTGATGTTAATGTTAATGATGATACTAATTATAAAGTTATTTATACTTATGATTTAAATACTTTATCAGATAATGATATTAATAATCTTGGTATTAATAGAGACTTAAATACTTTTAAGACTACTCTTACTAATCGTGGTTTAACTTGTAAATAGTTAATGCTTATATATAATATGTATGGTTGATACTTAAGTTAAGACTAGTTAGGCTTAACTTAACCTCTATAGACTATAGGCTATAGAGGACTACGAAAAAATAATATTACTCTCTTTATAGAGAGTTTTTCTTTGTTAAGAGGTTGTTATTTGAGCTAAATTGTGATAAAATTATAACTAGTAAATATGATAGAAGAGAAAGAAGGAATATTATGGGTTATAAAACAATGGATGCTAATGAAGCCGTTAGTAGAGTTAGTTATAAATTTACTGAAATAGCGGGTATTTATCCGATTACGCCAGCGTCTCCTATGGCTGAGAAAGTTGATGTTTTAGCAAGTAAGGGAGAAATTAATTTCTGGGGTAATAAAGTTAAGGTAATTGAAATGGAATCTGAGAAAGGAGCTATTGCTACTGTTCATGGTGCACTACAAGCAGGCGTACTTGCTACTACTTATACTGCTAGTCAAGGATTACTTTTAATGATTCCTAGTATATATAAAATGGCTGGAGAAATGCTTCCGGGAGTTATTCATGTAGCTGCTAGAAGTTTATCTACGCATAGTCTTAGTATTTTTGGCGATCATCAAGATATATATGCAGTTAGACAAACTGGTGCTTGTATGCTTTCATCTTCTTCAGTGGAAGAAGCTTATCATATGGCTATGGTTAGTCATTTAGCTAGTATTAAGTCTTCACTTCCTTTTATTAACTTTTTTGATGGCTTTAGAACTAGTCATGAAATTGATAAAGTAAAAGAAATTGATCTTAGTAAATTAGAAACTTTTATTGATAAGAAGGCTCTTAGAAAGTTTAGAGATAATGGTATGATAAGTGGAGCTACTACTAGAGGAACTGCTGAGAATGAAGATGTTTATTTTCAGCATACTGAATCAAGAAATGGTTATTATATTAAAGCTATAGATAATGTTATTTATTATATGGATAAGATTAATAAGATATGTAAGACTGATTATAAACCATTTAATTATTATGGAGATAAGTCTAGTGATACAGTTATTATTGCTATGGGTTCAGTATGTGAATGTATCAAGGAAGTAGTAGATGACCTTAATAAGAAGGGTAAGAAAGTAGGCTTAGTTACTGTTCATTTATATAGACCATTTAGTAATAGTTATTTATCTTCAATTATTCCTTCTAGTGTTAAGAAAATTGCAGTACTAGATAGAACTAAAGAAGCTGGTAGTAGTGGAGAACCTTTATATTTAGATGTTGTTAATGCTTTAAAAGATAGAGATATTAAAATTATTGGTGGTAGATACGGATTATCTTCTAAGAATACAACACCCGCTATGATTAAGAGTGTATATGATAATTTAAGTGGTGATATGAAGAGTAATTTTACTATTGGTATTAATGATGATGTTACTAATTTAAGTTTAGATATTGATAATAGTTATAGACTTGATAATAATAATTATGAAATGCTTATATATGGATATGGTTCTGATGGTATGGTATCTACTTCAAAAGATATTCTTAGAATTATTGGGGATAATACTAAGAAATATGTTCAAGGTTATTTTCAATATGATTCTAAGAAGAGTGGTGGTGTTACTAGAAGTCATATTAGAATAGGAGATACTCCTATTAGGAGTAGTTATTATGTTGATAATCCTAATTTTATTGTAGTATCTAAAGATTCTTATATGTATAAGTATGATATTCTTGATAATATTAGAGGGGGTGGTACACTTCTTTTGAACACTAATTTAAGTAGTGATGATTTAATTAGAAGTTTACCTAATAAAGTTAAATATTTACTTGCTCTTAAAAATGTTAATGTTTATACAATAGATGCTTATAAAGTAGCAGGTGAAATGGGTCTTAAGAATAAGATTAATACTTCAATGGAAGTTTGTATTTTTAAGATTATGGATATTTATAATATTAATAAAGTTATTAGTATTATGAAAGAGAATATTGAGAGTAGATTTAGTAGTAAAGGTAAAAAGATTATTGATATTAATAATAAAGTAGTTGATAATTCTCTTAAGTATTTGAAAAAGATTAATATTGATAGTTCTTGGGTAAAATTAGAATATAGTGATAATAAGAAATTAAACTTTAATGAAACAATTAATTTACTTAAGGGAGATACACTTCCTGTTAGTAGTTTCTTAGATGTATCTAATGGTGTCTTTGAAGGTGGTACTACTAAGAATGAAAAGAGAAATATTGCTGAGTCGATTCCTAACTGGATACCTGAAAATTGTTCTGAATGTAATAAATGTGCTTTTGCTTGTCCACATGGTGTTATTAGACCTTTCTTACTTGATAAGGATGATAAAAAGATAGAGTCTATTCCTTCAATTATGCCTAAAGATGTTAATTTTGCTATTGGTATTAATTATGAAGAATGTACAGGGTGTGGATTATGTGCGGTTACTTGTCCTGGTAAGATGGGTAAGAAGGCATTAGAAATGATATCTAATAAGAGACATGATAAAGAATTTGATTATTTACTTAAGAATAATATTAATGATAAGTATGATAGTAATATTTTAACTAGTAGAAATATTAGTTTTAGAACTCCTAAATTTGAATATTCTGGAGCATGTGCAGGATGTGGAGAGACTCCTTATTTAACTAATTTAACTAGAGTATTTAATGATAACTTGGTCATTGCTAATGCTACTGGCTGCTCATCTATATATGGTGGTAGTACTCCTAGTTTTCCATATAGTATACCTTGGGCTAGTTCTTTATTTGAAGATAATGCTGAATATGGATATGGTATTCTAAATGGTATTAATATGAAGAGAGATAAGATTAAGAAATACATGAAGGAGTATCCTAGAAATAAGGTATTTAAAAAATGGCTTAATAATATGAATAATTATGATATATGTAAAGAAGTATATAAAGAGATTGATTATAAGAAACATCCTTATTTAAATGATATGAAAGACTATATTGTTCCTAAATCTATGTGGATAGTAGGAGGAGATGGATTTGCCTATGATATTGGATATGATGGTATAGATCATGTTTTATCAAAGAATGATAATATTAATATTATGGTACTAGATACAGAAGTTTATTCTAATACTGGTGGTCAAGCTTCAAAGAGTTCTAATTATGGAGCTACAGCATCATTTGCTTCAAGTGGCAAGAATAATTATAAAAAAGATTTGGCTAGAATTGCTATGTGTTATCCACATGTATATGTTGCTAGTTGTAATATTGGTTATAATAACGAGCAATATCTTAAAGCTTTGAAAGAAGCTAGTAGTTATGATGGACCATCAATTATAATATGTTATAGTCCTTGTATTGAACATGGTATTAAGAGTGGTATGGAACACTCACAATCTAATGCTTATTTGGCTACAGAGTGTGGTTACTTTATTACTTTTAGATATAATCCTAGTACAGGTAAGTTAATACTTGATTCTAAAAATCCTGATTTTAATAAATATGAAGATTACTTAATGACAGAGAATAGATTTGCTAATTTAAAGAATGTTAATAGTGATAACGCTAATATGATCCTTGAAGAGCAAAAAAAGTGGGCGATGAATAGATTTAATTATTATAAAAGAATAAGTGAGGAGTAGTTATGGAAGAAGTAGAAATTATGATAGATGGTAAAAAAGTAAAGACGATTAGTAAACTATCTAAAGAAGAAATTGATGATAATAGTATGAGATTATTTTTAGATGATACTGTAGAATTAGATGACTTAGTAAAGGAAATTAAAAAAGATGAGTAAGATTGAAGAGAGAGAATTATTTTTTGAACATATAAAGAAAATTTATATGCAAAATCCTAATTTTAAAGTAACTCCTGATACTATTTATTATGAACTTAGTTTATTTAATGTTCAAAATGGTAAGAAAATGAGAATTAGTAATGATAATTTAATAAATATTCAAGCCCAATTAAGCAATGATTTTAGAAAGAAAGATAAGATTAAATGTTTTAGTAATGGCTATTTCTTTGCTATTGAGAATAGGGGTAGTTATGATGATAAAACTTTTTATGATAAAATGAATACTTCTATTAAATTATATATTACTTGTGATATAAAGAATTTATATAATGTTACTAGTTTAGTATTTAATTATATGATAGATGAAAATATTATTACTCAGAGTAAAATAGCTAAAGAGATGCGTAATGATGTTTTAGTAGTTAGAGTAAGTACTATGGAAGAAGCAGAAAAGGTAAGTAAGTTTGTTAATTCATTAGACTATAATTCTTTAGTTAGTTATAATCCATATATACTTAGTAATGGTAAAGTCGGAATGACATATGATGGTACTCTATCTTATAATAAAACTTTATCATTACTTATGAATAGTTATTTTAATACTAAGAAAAACAGTAATTCTTTAGATAAGAGTACGATGGAAGATTTTGTTAATTTTATTAAAAGAGAAGTATTACTTTGTATTAATGATTCAGAATATTTACATGATAACTATAATATTGATTATAAAAAAGAAGGGGATTTTATAAAGATTGCTGATGTAATAATTGGTAATCTTGAAGGTACTTTAAATAAAGCAAATTTAGAGGGTATTCAAGTTAAAAGAGGAGAAAATATTGGTGGTAATTCTGTCTTCTACGAAAATAAAGAAAAATTATTATATGTGATTTATAGACTTTCTAATTATTATGATATTGATTATGTACATAGATTATTAATGGATTACTGTAAGAATGGAAATGCTGATATATTTACTAGAAGAGATTTAATAAGAGATATTATTGTAAGAGAGTTTAGTCCTTATGAACTTAAACTAACTATTATTGATATTGGAGATAAGACACTAGAAGAATGTATTTCTTTAACTAAAGAAAAGTATGATGATGATCAATGTGTTTTTGCTATATCTAAGTTATTACTTAATAAAGAATTAGATGGTTTTACTAGAGATAATGGTGTTAGAAATAAACTTGGACTTATTGTACCTAAAGAATGGCTTGGTTCTGTGGTTATTAGTGGATTAGATGAAAATAGTAAGAGAATGGTTGATATTATTGACAATATTTCATTAGAAAATAAAAATATTGTTATGAAGAATATTAATAGAATTCAAAAAGAGGGTTTAAGTAATGTAATAGGAGAAATAGATGATTTAACAAAAGATATTATAGAATTATCTAAATATATATATGAATATTACATAGAAAGAATGAGAAAAGAAGAGGAGAAGAAAAGTGGTAAAAAGTACTAATAAAATTTTTACTCTTTTTTTGACATTATATTTAAATTGTGATAAAATATATTTGATTTTTGAAAAGATTTCTTTTTAATTGACAAAAGATGTATTTTTTGAGATAATTTTATTGTAGAGGTGATTAGATATGTATAATGATAGAATTACTTTGACAATGCAAGATATTTTGGAGAAAGAGTTCAAAATTGATGCTAGAGGATATAGACTTCAAGAAGTTGATAAATTTCTAGATGTTATTATTAAAGATTATAATGAATATAATAATATTATTAAGAGTCTAGAAAAAGAAAAAAGAGAATTGGCTCAAGAAAATACTGTTTTGAAAAATGAAGTAAGAAATTTAAAATCTAGTATAGAAGCTGCTAGAATAGGTGAAAAAGAAATTACTAATGTTGATTTATTAAGAAGAATATCGCAACTTGAGAAAATCATATTAGGTAAAGAACAACAATAATATATCTGGGTAAATGCTGCATACTTGATATGTAGAGGAAAGTCCATGCTCGCACTATCTGCGATGATAGTAGTGTTTGTGCTTAGGAAAAAAATAACCTAAGGCAGGTAACTGACGGCTTATCTTTTATCTAAGGGTAACTATGATAAAGGATGTGTAAAAGTGCCACAGAGACGAGTCTATTTAGAAATAAGTAGAATGAAACGAGGTAAACCCCACAAGCGAGAAACCCAAATTATGGTAGGGGAATCCTAAACTAGAGAATTTGAATCTAGAGGGAATGACAATAGTCATAGATAAATATTTACCGCCTAGTAATAGGTACAGAACATGGCTTATAAGATATTATTATTATTAAGGAGTATTATGAAAAATATAGGTCTTAAATTAAAAGACAAAAGAGAAGAAAATGGTCTTTCTATTGAGGAAGTTGCTGAAGATTTGAAGATGCGACCTAGTCAAATATCTAGTATAGAGGAAGGTAAAACAGAAGATTTTAAAGATGTTTTATTTAAAATATTTTATTAGAGATTATGCTAAATATTTAGGATTAGATAGTGAAAGAATATTAGATGAATTTAATGAATATTTATTTGATATGACTTCAAAGATTCCAATTGAATTAATAAAGGAAGCTAAAAAGGATAAAAATGAGAATAATGATACTATTTCTCCATATACCAAGGAGAGTAGTAAAATTAAAGTTCCTAAAATAATTATTGGTCTTGCTGCGATTGTTATTTTAATAGTAGTTGGATATTTTATAGTTAGTAATTATAAAGGAAATGATTTTAGTGATAATGATATTACATATAGTATAAGGAGATAGTGTGATGAATAAAGCAAATAAAATAACTATGTCAAGGGTAATAATGTCTATTATTATTATAGTTTTACTCTTGTTTCCATTTGATCAAATGGGTATTGATTTTCCTACTTATTTAATAGGTGGTAAAATATTAATTGATTTAAAATATATTATAGTAGGAGTATTATTTATAATTGCTTCATTTACTGACTTTTTAGATGGTTATATAGCAAGAAAATATAATATGGTTACTGACTTTGGTAAGATGGTTGATGCTATTAGTGATAAATTACTTACTAATTCAGTATTAATTATACTAGGCTGTAGTGGTAAAATTAGTGCCGCTATTGTAGTAGTTATTATTGCTAGAGATATAGTAGTTGATTCTATTAAAATGGTTATTGGTAATAAAGGACATGCTGTTGCTGCGATAGGAATAGCTAAAGTTAAAACTGCTACTTTGATGATTGGTATAATATTAACATTATTTTATAATTTACCATTTGAACTTATTTCACTTAGAATATCTGATTTCTTATTAGCACTTGCTGCTATTCTATCAGTTATATCTGGTGTTAAGTATTATATGATGGCTAAGCCATATTTAAAAGATAGATAATATTTATCTTTTTTTATTTTACAAAAAAATACGAACAAATGTATTAAAAAGTATTGACAAGTTAAAAAAAGTATTGTACAATTATATTGTAATTAAGGAAAGTATGTTGAAAGAGAGGAAATTATGGCAAAAAATGTAGAAAAAGATACAGCATTAGAACAAGTACTTGCTGATATCGAAAAACAATTCGGAAAAGGGGCTATTATGAAACTTGGAGAGCAAGAACATAAAGAGATAGAAGTTTCTCCTAGTGGATCTCTTAGCTTAGACATTGCTCTTGGAGCAGGAGGATATCCTAAAGGAAGAATAATTGAAATTTATGGACCTGAGTCTTCAGGTAAAACTACTTTTGCACTTCATGCTATTGCAGAAGTACAAAAAAATGGTGGCAGAGCTGCTTTTATTGATGCAGAGCATTCTTTAGATCCTGTTTATGCTCATAACTTAGGAGTTAATACTGATGAATTATTGTTATCACAACCTGATACTGGTGAGCAAGCTCTTGAAATTTGTGATGCTCTTGTTAAGAGTGAAGCTGTTTCTATTATAGTTATTGACTCAGTAGCGGCTTTAGTACCTCAAGCAGAAATTGATGGTGAAATGGGAGACTCACATGTTGGACTTCAAGCAAGATTAATGAGTCAGGCTCTTAGAAAATTATCTGGTTCTATTAATAAGACTAATACTATTGTGATCTTTATTAATCAGCTAAGGGAAAAAGTAGGTATTATGTTTGGTAATCCTGAGACTACTCCTGGTGGTAAAGCACTTAAGTATTATGCATCTGTTAGACTTGATATTAGAAGGGGAGAACAATTAAAAACTGGTTCTGATGTTATTGGAAATAAAACTACTGTTAAAGTTGTTAAAAATAAAGTAGCTCCACCATTTAAGACTGCTGTTGTGGATATTATGTATGGTGAAGGAGTATCTAAAGAAGGAGAATTACTTGATTTGGCTTCAGAAATTGGCGTTGTTGAAAAAAGTGGTGCTTGGTATGCTTATAAAGGTAATAAGATAGGTCAAGGTAAAGAAAATGCTAAGTTATATTTAAAGGAAAATAAAAATATTGCTAATGAAATAGAAGAACAGGTTAGAGAACATTATGATATAATGGTAGATAAAAAGAAAAAGAAAGTAGACAAAAAGACAGAAAAAGAAGTAAAGGAATAAGATTGATATTCCTTTTTTCTTTAACATATGATAAGATATAGATGAGGGTGATTTTTTTATGAAGAAATGCTTAGTTGTTTATAATCCTAATTCTGGTAAGTATAATAAAGAAGTTACTTTACCAAAGATTGAAAAAATACTTAATGAATATGATTATTCTGTTATAATAGAAAAAACTAAATATAAGGGAGATGCCACTAGTATTGTAGCTAATATTGATAAGTGTGATCTTGTTGTTTCTATTGGTGGAGATGGTACTTTTAATGAGGTTATGACGGGTAATTTTATGAGAAAAGATAGAATTGTTTTATGTCATTTGCCTTCGGGGACTACGAATGATGTTGGTGCTATGTGGGGATATGGTAAAAATATGCTTAATAATTTAAAACTAGCCTTAAATGGAAAAGTTAAAAGAATAGATATTTGTACCATTAATGATAAACCTTTTGTTTATTCCGCTGGTTTTGGTAAATTTATGAATATTCCTTATGAGACTCCTAGAGAGTTAAAAAAAAGAATAGGACATCTTGCATATATTAGAGAAGGGGCTAGAGATTTTTTTAGAAAAGTTAAACTATATGATATTACTTATGAAGTAGATAATGAAAAATATAGAGGATTATTCTCTTTTGCTCTTATTACTAATGCTAATAGAGTAGCGGGTATTAATAATTTTTATAAAGATATTAAACTTGATGATAATAAATTTGAAGTATTACTTTGTAATATTACTAAACTTAAAGATATTGTTAAGACTTTATATTTCTTTGCTTTATATGATGCTAGTAAAATACCAGGATTTTATTTTTATCAAACTGATAATATTAAAATAAAATTTAATAGTCCTTTAAAGAAACCTTTATGTATTGATGGTGAATCTTTTGATGATATGAGTGGTAGTTATAATATTAAGATAGATCATAATGTATATGTACTTATGCCTAAGAAAAATATTAATAGTTTATTTGTAGAAAAGAAAAAGAAACTATAGTGAATAAAATCAGTATAGTTTCTTTTTGTATAAATTTAATTTTATATTAATAATTATAGTGAAATATTATATAAAGTAGTTGTGTATTTTTTATGGTTTTAATACTTAAATGTGTATTGTAATTATTACATAAAATTATTTGACTAATATTTTTATATAGGCTCCATCAGTTTTACAATCATATGTTGTGATACTTTTATCTGCTAAAAAATCTCCTTCATAATTAATGAATGGTTCTGGTAAATTATTGATATCAGCCCATATTAATTCTTCACATTTATTTGGTTCCGCTATTATGGGAGTACCTTTATATTTAGATATTTCAAAATAATAATCAATATATGGTTCTAACTTTTTACCATCTATTTCAAAAAAATTTCTTCTTAGTACCATATAACTATTAGTGATGCCATCTAGATCGATTTCAATATTTAATTCTTCTTTTGCTTCTCTAATTAGAGCTTCATATTGATTTTCTCCTTTATCGATATGTCCTGCTGGTAGGGCATAATATCCGGGCCATAATTTAGAGCCTTTTCTTTTTTGCAATAATATTTTATTATTATCCATTATTATTATATGGATTGCACTTTTAAACATTTCTTTCATTATATCACCTTTATTGTCTAAAGAAATTTATTGTCAAAATTATCTATCAGAATTTTACTGATAATAAAAAGCAGTCTTATTTTGACTGAAAAATGTATATTAAAGTTCAAGTGGTTTGAACATATTTTCTAATGGTGGAGCTGAGGGGATTCGAACCCCTGTCCGCAAATAAAGTTATTTAACCTTCTACAAGATTATTAGGTTATCAGATTCGCAAAGTAAATAGACAACCTACAATCGTAATTACTTGCTAGTTTATAGTTGTTCGTTATGAAGTCTAAACTTAAATCATAATATAGTCTGCTTTATAAGTCCTGGCTAATTCTCACAGACAAAGAATTAGTAGAACCTGTTGCTGCCTATTGGTTAGGCATAAGCAACAGCGTTTTTATAGCTGTTTCCAGTTATGTTTAATTTTCTTCTTTACGCGAAGAGCACGTCTTGCTAATTAAATACTTATATTTTCGTCGAAGCCATAAGCAGCCCCATTACATAGTTAATTATATCAAACAGATGTTTCTTTGTCAATTTTTTTTGTTAAAATCATTGTAATATTTAAAAAATTACTGTATAATTATTTTAGAATAAATAGGAGTGAGAGTATGGATTCATATTTAGATATTAATAATAATTATTTTGGAGTAAGACATTATAAAGTACATGTAACTAAAGAAAAAATAAAGCCACTTAGGTTTATTACTAGTGTTATATCATATGCTATATTTATTTGGTTATTACTAGTTGGTCTTATGCTTCTTGCTTATGTTGCGGACATTAAGATTAGAGCTGCTAAAGGGGATACATCACCGCCTGTTTATAATGCTTATGTTGTACTTACTGGGTCAATGGTTCCTGAGATAATGCCTAAAGATGTAGTAGTTACAAAAAAGAGAGAAGCTAAAGATTTAGAAGTTGGTGATATTATTACTTTCTTATCTTCAGATCCTAGACTTTCTAATATAATTGTAACTCATAGAATTAAAGCAAAATATTATGATGCTACTACTAATAAATATACTTTTCAGACTAAGGGAGATGCTAATAATACTGCTGATTTTACTTTAGCTGAGGATACTAATATTATTGGTGAAGTTATTTTTAAGATACCTAAAATTGGATATATTCAGAGTATACTTGCTACTAAAGGTGGACTTATTATCGTTGTTTTAATTCCATGTTTAGCAATACTATCTTATGACATTGTTAAATTAGGTAAAAATGTTAAAAATAAAGTTGTTAAGAAGAAGAGTGAAGTATCAATTGTAAGAAGGTGAAATTATGATTAGGGATAATAAATTCTTTGTTAAAAAATATGACGAAGATGAAAATAAAATAACTTTAGAAGAAGAAAGAAAATATCATAGTCCTTTTGTTCTTTTTCTTATTAAGAATGGAAGACTTTTACTTGCTATTTCTCTTCTTTTATCGGTATCAGTATTTATTATTGCTATTACTTTGATATTTGGTAATATGAAAGAGTCTTCTATTGTTATGTATGAACAAAATGGTGTAGTTGTTTCTTTTGACGGAGATGACAATAGTATTGTAAATGGTACTCCTATTACTAAAGAATATGCTGAAAAAGTTTTTGATAGTAATTTAATACAAGATAATAATTTAAGAGGTGTTGTTATTAAATTAAAAGAGGTTTCTATTAAAAATGCAACTATTACTTTTTATTCTGATAGGACTGCTATTGTAAAATATGATGATGGTAGTTATAAAAGAATATATTCAGTTAATGGTAATTATGGTATAACTGAAAGTGGAGTAATTGATTCTAAGGCTATTACTAATGATTTAAGTGGTGAATATAAGAAAAATGATAAATATAATATTAATCTTATTTATTTATCTGATGGTAGTGTTATAGTTATAAAAGATAAAGTTGAATTATTTGTTAGAAATAGTGATATTACAAGTAATGATGATGAATTCTTTACTACTTTAAGTGGTGTTAGTACTCCTATATCAAAAAAGGGAAATAAATATACATATTCAGATGGTACTATAAAAGAAAAAGATTATATAATTGTTGATGATATTAAGTATGCTAAAGTTGATGAAAAGAAAACTAAAGATAATATTAAAATTATATATTATGATAATGGATATGCTGAAATTATTTATAATAATCTTAATGTTATGGTAAAAAATAGTGAACATATTAGATATAATGATAATATTTTTGAGATTATTGATAATGATAAGAAAGATGTTATTGAAATTAAAGATATTATGGATATTAAAGATATTAAATTAGAAAATAAGAATAATACTGTGTCTAATTATATGATAGTACTTGAAGAGAGTAATAATTATGATAAGTATAAAATTAGTAAAAAATTACCTAGTAAATATATTAATTATAATATATATGTTAATGGTAATAAGATTATTAATAATGTTCTTGATAAGAAATTAGATAATACTAGTGGTATTAAAAATGGTAAAAATAATTATTTAATTTATGAGGGTAAGATTGATAAATTAAGTGAATTAACTGTTAAAGTTGGTATGTGGGTTAGTTATGAAGATATAACTAATGAGTATATGAATAGTGGTTTTGTTGGGACTATGAAAGTTTATATTGAATCTAAATAATGAAAGGAAAGGATAATTATGGATAAAGAAGTTTTTATGAAAAATAAAAAGAAAATTATTATTGTAGTTGCTGCTATTGCAGTTTCTTTGATAGGATTTTCGTTACTTAATTCTACTTATTCATTATTTTATCATGAAGAAACTTCTAAGAATACTGAAGGATATTCTACTGGTACTTTATCTATAACTGCTAGTAGTAAAGGTAGTACTATTAGTTTATCTGATGCTTTACCGGTAGAAGATAGTGTTGGTTCTACTAGTACACCTTATACTTTTACTATTTCTAATACTGGTAATTTGAATTATAAGTTTAATATTAAATTATTGTCTACTGGTAGTAGTAGTACTACTATTGGTTCACAATATATTAAATTAAAAGTAGATGATGGTAGTGTTACTACTTTATCTAGTTTATCTAATGGTATTATAAAAAAAGATGTTACACTAGCTGCTGGTGAGAGTATAGATATTAGTGTTAGAGTATGGCTTAGTATAAGTACTCCTAATAGTCAGATAGGTAAGACTTTTAATTCTAAGATTGTTATTGATGGACAGGCTGTTTATACTGAAACAAAGGAATATACTATAAGTTATGATCTTAATGGAGGAACTTCTAGTACTCCAGAGCCTCAAAAGAAGCTTAAAGGTGAAGCAATAACTTTGAGTAATGTTACACCTACTAGAAGTAATTATACTTTTTTAGGTTGGAGTACTACTAAAAATGCCACTACTGCAACTTATAGTGCTGGAGAACTTTTTACTATTGATGCTAATACTACATTATATGCCATATGGCAAAAAGCAGGAACTGTTGTCGAAGCATATAGTGTTGTATTACAAAAAAATGTTTCGGGAACAATTACTCAAATGACATCTAAATCTATTGCTCCAACACTAGCATTTGCATATTCATTCACAGCTTCTACTTTATCTAATTCTTATAAACCATCATCAATTTCATGTACAAATAATCAAGTAGCAACTTTAGAATTTAATGGTGAAGTATCCGGTTTAAAAAATATGCAGAATGTAACAGCAAAAATAAATAGTGTCACTTCTAGTACAGTATGTACAATTTTATATTCAAAAGGTGATGTTTCTTAAAATATAATAAAAAGGAAATTATGGAAACTTAATTTAATATAATTAAGTTTTTTTGAATATTAATAAAAATTTTGTAGATAATAATAATGGTGAAATATATATGAAGAAGATTATTGTTAGTGTTTTATTAGTATTACTTGTGGGGGTTAGTACTATTATGGGGACTTATGCTGTTATTATTAATGTTGTTAGTGATAATGGAGTAGATAAGATAGTTAATGTTATTAATATTAAGGATTTACTTAGTGATGATAATGGTAATTATAATAGTACTTATTATGATGTTAGAGATGAACTTAATATTAGTGATAGTGAGATGGATGTTTTAATGAATTCTAGTTATCTTAATGATAGTTTGAAGATAGTACTTGATAATGTTGTTAGTTATAAGTTAAGAGGAGGTACTAAACTTAGTAATGATGATATTTATAATATGATTGTTAATGATGTTAATAATGATGATAGTATTAATAATATACTTAAGAATAAGGTAATTGATAAGAGTAATGTATATAGAAGTGATATTAGTGATTATATTTATGATTTAGATGTTAATCTTATTAGTGATTTATGATTATTTTATTTATAATTATTTTTGTTATTATTGCTTTATTATTTGTTTTGGAAAAGAATAAGATTAATATATTAAGAAGATTAGGAGATACTTTTATTATTTCTGGTAGTTTTATTATTGTTATTGGATTAATATTTAAGTTTATTATTAAGAGTAATATTTATTTTATTAATATTAGTAATGTTATTAATGTTATATTTAATCAGTTTTTAGTTATAAGTATGGTATTTTATATATGTGGTATTATTAGTTATTTGGGTTATTATCTTATTATAAAAAGTGTATAATTATTTATTTAATTATATCTTTTTTATTTTTTATGTGGTAAAATTAGTATGGAGATGATAGTGTGACTAGAATTGATAATAAAAAAGATATAAAGAAGAAAAAAGGTAGTAATAAAAAAGTAAAAGATAAAAAAGTAGAGATAGTTAATGATAATAAAACTAAAGAAAAAGAATTATATACTTCAAAAGAAGTTATTATTGTAATGATATTTTCTATTGGTATTGGTATTCTTATGTGTTTTGGGGGTATTAGTATAATTACTGGGAAGAATTATTTAGCAGTTACTAAAGATTTAAAGAAGGTTGTTGATACGTATTATGCTATTGTTGACAATTATTATGGAGAACTTGATAAAGATAAACTAATAGATGGTGCTGTAGAAGGAATGATTTCTTCAGTAGGAGATACTTTTACTAGTTATAGTGATACTGAGAGTACTAGTTCTTTTGATGAAACTATTAATGGTAGTTATGAAGGTATTGGATGTACAGTCGCTACTTTAGAGGATGGTACTATTAGTGTTATTGATATGTTTGATGATTCACCTTCTTATAAAGCTGGACTTAAGGTTGGAGATGTTATTCTTAAGGTTGATGGTGAAAGTTATGAAGGTAAAAATAGTAATGATATTTCTAATTATATTAAGAATAGTGGTAAGTCTAAAATTGTTCTTACTGTTAAAAGAAATAATGAAGAAAAGGATATTTCTATTAATTTGAGTAAGGTTGAAATCCCTCATGTTAGTGGTAAAGTTATTGAACAAGATAATAAGAAAATTGGATATATTAAGATTTCTTTATTTGCTAGTAATTCTTATAAACAATTTAAGAATAAATTAGATGAATTAGAAAAGAGTAATATTGATGATCTTATTATAGATGTTAGAGATAATAGTGGTGGTTATTTATCTTCAGTTACTGATATATGTAATTTATTTTTAGATAAGGGAAAGGTTATTTATCAGTTAGAAGATTCAAAAGGTAAAGTAAAAAAGAAGGATACTACTAAAGAAAAAAGAAAATACGATATTGTTGTTCTTATTAATGGAGGTAGTGCTTCGGCGAGTGAAATACTTGCTTCCGCTATTAAAGAAAGTTATGGGGGAGATATTGTTGGTACTAATAGTTATGGTAAAGGTACTGTACAACAAACTAAGAAACTTTTAGATGGTAGTATGATTAAGTATACTACTCAGAAATGGTTAACTCCTGATGGTAATTCTATTAATGAGGTTGGTGTTACTCCTACTAAGGTTGTTGAGTTAAATGAGGAATATTTTAATAATCCTACTACTGAGAATGACAATCAACTTCAAGAGGCAATAAATATAATTATAAAGTAGAAGAGAAATCTTCTATTTTTTTTTGATTTTCATATAATTTAGTGGTGATGTTATGATTGTTAAATATACTACTAAAGAAAAAGAATTACTTGCTAGACTTATGAGAGCAGAAGCAGTTGGTGAAGGAGACCTTGGTATGCTTATGGTTGGTAATGTTGGTATTAATAGAGTACTAGCGGATTGTCTTACTTTTAAAGATATTAGAACTATCTCAGAGATGGTTTATCAAAGTCCAGGTGGTTTTTCAGGAACTAGT
>OGPS01000715.1_pt1 | contig 29180 bp, 18 predicted proteins | sample 1552931 | NCBI WGS metagenome assembly OGPS01 (sample SAMEA2580252, study PRJEB22360) | human gut metagenome | biome: human gut; feature: human-associated habitat; material: faeces | place: Denmark | collected 2008/2010 | reverse complement strand
AGAGAGACGGCGCGGCGCGTTCCCATTTCCGCAGGAAATCCGGAAAACAGCACGTCCGTGACCGTGGAATCCCGACGCCCGGGCCTCCTCCCCCCGGTCTGCTGTGCGGACGGCTCCCCCCCCTGAGGGGAGCCAGAAACTGGCTTGGTTATGGGGTCGCTCTACACTGGCTTCTGCTATGCATTACTTCACCCCTAAACGTTGCGCTACGTCGAATAAAATCATGTATCACGATAAGGCGCAGGTTCAGCGTGCCGCTGATCAAAGCCTAATCGAGCGCGGAGTTGAGCTATGGGTGTACCGTTGCGAATTTTGCGGATGCTGGCATCTCACGCATCGCGATCCGCAATCCAGTTACCGGCATGTACCGCTGAACCAGCAACTCAAGCCACACAGTCGTAAAAAGGGCTACAAGCCACGTAGACGTTAGCGTCAGAAGCTCCACAGACCTCGCCAACGCCGTGTCTGAGACAGGTTACGGTCCAAACACGTCAGGTCGTAGGCTGCTAAGCGTTCAGGGCGCTCGGACACACTTCGTCCAACACTTACATCACCTTGGTGTTTTCAAGGTTGCGGATAACCCAATCGTTGAAGCGAATTACCGGCTTGCGCAACATAAGTCCCAACAGCAATGAGGGGACAAGGAACAGTGCCAGTTTGCCCATGGAAACCCAGTATTCCATGCCGAATGAGCCTGCCATGGCCGAATGCATCGCATCCACCGCATAGGGGAACAGTAGCCATTTAGAAACGACCTGGAAGAACGTCGGCAGTGTTTCAATGGGGAATGTGCCGCCGGAACCGGCTACCTGCATAACCAGCAGTACTACGGCAATGGCTTTGCCGATATCACCGAACGATAGGGCCAGCGTATACACAATATTCGAGAACACCAGTGCAGACAACCACCCGACCATCAAGAACTGAATCGGATGCTCACACTGCACGCCGAGATAGAACATATCGCCCAGGCACACCAGCGTACCTTGCAGCAAAGCAAGGAAACCGAAAATCATGTATCGGCCGAAATATTCGTGGTGCAAGCGTAAACCGAACTGCCGCGCATTGCCGGAAGACTCGGCACGCGGCTTCTTCAGCACATCCAACGCGGCGGCCGGTCCGGCAATCCGCCCGGCAATCATGGCCTCGCGAAGACCCACTCCCGAACCGAGCGGCAGATCATTGCCCAACCCTAAGATACGAGCCTTCTCATGGTCGGAAATCGATACTTTCAACATGGCGACCAGAATGATCGCACCGACCCAAATAGACAAAATCGTGTAGAACGGAGCCATCGCGGAACCATAGTTGGCAACGGGATAGAGCGCGATGCGGTCGACCGCTACGGGTGCCGCCAGCATGGAAGCAATGGCATCGGGCTTCGCAGAGGAAATCACAGACAGGTCGATGGTGCCGCCATTGGTGATAGAGGCGAGTTGGGAAGACAAGTTGTCGAGTTTCTTCGCCGAACGGGTCAAAGCGCTAGCTGCGTCAGTCAAGGCCGACTGGATGTCCGTCAGGCTGTCTGAAACGCCGCCAGAAAGGCCTGACACGCTGCTTACGGTCGATGCAAGCCCGTCGATTACGGAACTTGCCTGCGTGGCCACTTCGTCCATGGACGAGGTCAGATTGTTCAGTTGCGGTTTCAGCGTGCTCTTGTACGTGTCTGAAGCCTGAGTAATCGATTGTTTGGCGGCAGCGATTTGTGATTTCAGATCTCGACGCGCTGTATCGGCATCGGCAGTACCGTTTGCTATGTGCGTGGCCGCATCGCCCAACGCGGTGGCGGCTTGCTGCATGCTCTGCTGCGCCTTTGTGGCTTGGTCTGCAGCCGCGTTCAGTTGAGCGGCAACGGTATCTCCGCCCACGGGCAGTGAAGCCGCTTGTTTGGCGAGATCTCGTAAAGCGGCGGCATACTTTCCAAAGCTGTCAGCCTGAGCCTCCACTTTGAATTGCATATCGGTTAGCTTGTTTGATATCTGTGAGGATTGTGAGCCCACATCGGCAAAAGCGGCATCGATTTGCTTGGCAATGGTGTCGTAGGATGAACCGGCCTGCTGCAATGCCGTACCGACGCCATCGGTGGCTCCGGACAATGCCTTGTCGAGGCTGGAGACGCCGTTGCGGGTCTGTTTCAACGCCTTTTTGGTTGTGGCCGCAGCTGAGCCTGTTGACCCCAGCAGCTTATCGGTGGAATCAATGATGCTGTTGGCGGCCCCGAGCAGATTGGCATAGGAATCCATCTGCGACGCAGTGCCGGTCAAACGAGACGACATGGTGGCAATATGACTGGTGGCGTTGTTGACGTACTGCTCCATTTGCGGGCTTTGCGCGTAATCGGCCACGTTGGAAACCAAATCCAGCGCCACGCTCGCCAAGGTCTTCACGAATGTCTGGTCGATGGTCGTGGCCACGGTGGTAGCACCCTGGTCGGTGATATGCGGAGCGATCGGATTGATTTTCTCATTGAGATAGTATTCGAGCTTGGCGTGCTTGATCTTCGGTGAAAACAGCGTCATCATATCGGAGCTGAAGCTCTTTGGAATAATCAGCGCGGCATAGTATTCGCCTGAGTTCACGCCATCGATGGCCTTAGCACGATCCACAAACTGCCAGTCAAGGTCATGATTGGCCCTGAGCGTATTGGTCACGGTTTCGCCGACGTTGATGGTGATCGGCATCAGATCGGACTTATAGCCCTTATCCACGTTCGCCACAGCGACCTTCAAGGCCTTGGTGTTGCCGTACGGGTCCCAGCTGGCGGCGATGTTGTACCAGGCGTACAGTGCCGGCACAATCGCCAATCCCATAGCCACGATTACGGCGATCACATTGCGGGTGGCTTGGCGCACGTCACGTACGAATATTTTCCAGATAAGCTTCATCGTGCGCCTCCCTGCCCAGGCTGCCCGGACTGACCGGACTGTGCGGTGTGCGCAGTCGGCTCGGTGACCTGATCACTGAACGGTGCGAGTCGTTCAGTGGTTTCGCCGATATTCGGATTGCTGTCCATCGCCGCTTCGTGACGTCCGTGGCCGTGGAAACGCCGCCACACATATCCGTTGAGCATCACATTGCGGAACTCGTCGGCACTCATGGCGCTGACGCCAAGCTGCATGGCGTAGGCTTCGCGTGCGTATTCAACCACAATGAGATAGGCGTCGATAAGAATAATCGACAGAATCCAAGAGGTCAGCATGGCGATTTTCTCTTGGGTGACGAACAGCAGCACCAGGAATACGAACGGGAGTACGGTCAGCAATGCCAGACCGGCAACGATCATCTTTGGATACCGTGCGAAGAACCGGTGCGCGCGATGGGCGATGATATCGCGCAGTTCCTTGCTGTCGGACACCGTGCGGAATACGGAGTTCAAGCTCACCTGTTCGTTCACCATGCTGTTGTGCTCGGTGATCATCAGGTCGGTATCTCCCAAACGACGGTCGAACAGCGCGTTCAGGTTCATCGCATACCGGCGTATGACAAGTCCCACGAAGAGTGCCGCCGGCAGATACCAGAACAGGTGCAGCATGTCGAGCCAGTAATGGTTCGCGTACAGGCCGGCAATCGGGCCGCGCATCGCGTTGATGCCGTAGGTAAAGGGCAGCCACGGGTGCAGTTCGCGGAAGAAGTTCGGCATCATTTCAATCGGATACAGGCCGGAGGCGCCGGGTATCTGCACAATGACCAGAATTACGGCGATGGCTTTGCCGATATGGCGGAACGCCACGGCCAGTGCGTAAATAATGTTGATGTATACGAACGAACAGAAGATTCCGGCCAAGATGAACAGCAGCGGATGCTCGCATTGGATGCCAAGCACCAGATCGCCGATGGTGGCGATGACGGCTTGCAGGAATCCGATGGTGACCAGCAGCAGCCAGCGGCCAAGATATGCTTGCGTAGCGGTGATACGGCGAATGCCCTCGCGGTCGACCTCAAGCTTGTAGATGGCGATTAGCACGAAACCGCCTACCCACAGTGCCAGATTCGTGTAGAACGGGGTGACTGCGGACCCGTAATTGTCGGTGGCATACACGACTTTCGTGGTCAGGGTGACGGGATTGCCCATGAAGTCGCCGAATCCCTTGTCATCCAGATGCAGCGTATCCCGGATTTTCTGGTAAGCGGCGGAACTATCGAGCGTGGCGATATCGGTGCGTACGGTGGCGACATCGTTGGCCACCTGGCGCAGCGAATCCTGCGTGCTGCTGATGGTGGTTTTTGTTTGGTTCAGGGTATCGACAAGCTGGTCGAACAGTCCGTCGGCCTGATCCAAGGTGCCGGATAACGAAGTCAACGTGCCATCCAGTGTGCCATTCAGGGCGGCGAAACTGTTCAATGATGAGGTGAGCGACGGCATTACGGTGCCGGTCAGCGAGCCGCGCGCGGTATTCAGCGCCGCGATGCCGCCGGTGGTGGTGTTGGTCATGGCTCCGGAAAGATTCGTGGTGGCGTCTTTACCGGAGTTGATGAACTGTGTGGTGTCGGTATGGAAGGTGTTGAGCTGTGTCTGCTGTTTGCTGATCAATGAGTCGAGCGCATCGATTTGTTTCCAGATGTTCTGGCCGACTGGGTCGGTGGTGTCTTTGCCGATGCCGGCTTTGGTCAGCGCGTCTTTCAGATCGCTGATTGACGTTTGGGTGGCATTCAGTGGGGCCGAAAGTGTGTTGGTGATGGTGTCGACGGAGTTCTGCGCGCTGTTGAAGGAGCCGGTGATGCTGCCGGCGGCGTTGTTGACGTGAACGGCCAGTCCGGAGAGTTGTGCTGAACTGGTGTCGAGCGCGCCGACCAGTGTGGTGGAGAAGGCTTGTGACCCGGCCTGTGTTTCCGTCAACAGTGTGCCGGACTGGCGGGAGGCCTTCTGCGCGGCCGCGACGGTCTGCTTGAGTGAGGCGGTGGTCTGTTTGGCGTCGGCGAGAATCGTGTCTGATTGGGCCAGCGTGTCCTGTAAGTCGGTGAGTGAATCCTGAACGGTGTTCAGCGTGGACATCACCGTATTGAGATCATTGATCGTATCGTGCTGGACTTTGCCGGTGGCTTGGTCGAGATCGCCTCCCGCTTCGGAAACGGCCGAGGCAACGGTGGTGGCTACCGTGGTGACGAAGGCGGAGTTGATCTGCTCGTCGATGGTGGTGGCACCGGTGTCGGTGATTTTCGGCGCGATCGCGTTCTTCTTCTCGTTGACGTAATACTTGATTTTTGGCTGTTTGGAGGTTCCGGTCACCGATTCGACCAGGCTGGTGCTGAAATCCTTGGGCAGCACGATGGCTGCATAGTATCCGCCGGTCTCCACGCCGTGGACGGCCTGTTCCTCATTGTCTACGAAGCGCCAGCCGAGTTCGTCGTTCTGCTTGAGTTTCTTGACGACCTGCCGGCCCGCATCGAGATGGCCGACCAGATCGTTGGTGGTGCCTTGGTCTTCATTGGCTACGGCCACTTGCAGATTGCCGGTGGCTGAATAGGGATCCCAGTTGGCGAGAATGTTGAACCATGCGTACAGCGAGGGCAGCATTGCTACGCCGAGCGTCACCACAACGGCAACGGGATTGCGTAAGATACGTCTGCAATCGCGTAGAAAGACTTGCCAAACCGTCCGCATCCAGTCCCTCTTTTCCGGTTCGTAGTCATTGCGGCCACATGCAGTCTATTCCCACCACTGGTGCGAATACTGCTGGTTTGGCGGGTTTTCTTGCAAAACTGGCCGTTGGTTGTCCGCATAATGGGACTGATATGTGAACGTTTGTTGATGGTGCGACACCGGCGGGATGGTTGTGCAATTTTGCCGGTATCCGGTGATGAAATGTTGAGGTGTTGGAACTGAGTCGTCGCAGTGCTGAGACCGAGACGACTCAGTGACGAGCCTATCCGAGGCTATCTCGTTGGTTCTGGTCTCACTGATCCAGACGGAAGCCCTGAGCGGCGGCCTTGTCGAGCAGTGTCTGATGGCTGACATCCTGCCGACTGATCGTGGCGACCTGATCGCTGAAAGCGTCCACCGGACGGTCGGCTTGGCGCAGATCGTAGTACCGGTGAACTTCCTCGTCGAAGGCGGGCAGCTGGTCGAGTACGCCATCGGCGTCAGCCGGGTAGGTGTTCTCGAAGAACTGCATCGTGCGCGGCATGCGCGGCTTGACGGTCGGGTTCTGATCGGGCTTGCCGATGGCCAGACCCAGCACCGGATACGTGTATTCCGGCAGATTCAGCACGTCGATAAGGCCGGGGATGTTGTTGAGCAGAGAGCCGAGAATCACGCAGCCCAGTCCCAGCGAATAGGCGGCGGTCTCCATGGCGTGCAGGGCCAGCACTGCGTCGTTCTGAGCTTGGGTGAAGCGATAGCTGTACTTCAGATGGAATTCGTCGGAAGCGGGATCGATGCCCTTGCGTTCGGCGATGCGCGCGTTGCGGTGCTCGTCGATAACGAACACGTACAGCAACGGCGCAGTGGCGATATACGGCTGATGGCCGAATTCGGCGAGCTTGGCTTTGATGGCCGGGTCGATGATACGGATGGCGGACCAGTCGTTAAGGAACTGGCTGGACGCGGCATGCTGGGCGACGGTTTCGAGCGTGGCGCGGGTATCGTCGTCGATGGCCTCGTCCTTGAACTTACGGATGGAGCGGCGGCCCAGAAGAGCCTCGATTGTTGCGTTGGTAACCATGGTTTTATTGTCGCACGGCAGACGCCGGACGCCACGGTGGATTACCTCACAGTGAAATGCCGATATTGTGTGGCGGAACTGTGCTGGACTGATGGTTCCTGTCGATTGACTGATGGTTCCTTGACGAAAATCCAGCGATGAGCCATCAGTCAACCAACAGAAACCATCATCCAACCGGGGGATTAGCGGCTGGACTTGCGATGGCGGTGGTCGACGAACGCCTTGGAGCCCCGATCCGACAGCTGCGAAACCACTGCGCCGAGTGCGGCCGAAACGGCGGCGAATGCCAGACTCGTTGCCAGACCTTGCGGCGCGTCTGCCGCCAGTCCCTTGCGCAGATTGCGTTTGCTCGTGCCCTTGTCCCATATCATCTGGAATGCTTTGCCGGCAACCAAGCCTGCCAGCGCTGGGACTGCCGACTTGATGAGCTTGTCGCCCAGAGAATCAGGGTCGTTGAGCCGGTCCTCGCGCAGCCTGTTGACCTTCTCGTCAATGCGGTGCAGGCTGTCGACCGCACGGTCGGCGCTGGAGGGGAAGTCGGTGTTCGTTTCGTCGCTCATGACTCTCAGTCTAATAGCATCTCAATCATCTCAGCGCAAAAGATGGGCGTTAATGGTGGAGTCATGAACGAGCGCAGACTAGAGTGGAGGCATGAGCGAACAGAACGTGAACGGCACCGTTGCCGTCGAGAACTCTCGTGGCGGCAACGGATTTTTGGTGTTGCTGCGCCACGGCCAGACCGTGTGGAGCGAATCCGGGCAGCATACCGGGCGCACGAACATCCCGTTGACCGCGGTCGGCGAGCAGCAGGCAGCGGATGCCGGAAGGCGCCTGCGCGAAGCTTTCCCCGAAGGATTCAGCCAGGGCTGTGTGTTTTCCAGTCCGCTGAAGCGGGCGTGCCAAACCGCTGAACTGGCCGGTTTTGCGGACCACGGTGTGTTGGACGGCATCGCTGAATGGGATTACGGCCGAGCCGAGGGGCGTACGCGCCAGCAGGTGAGTGAGGCCAGCGGTTTTGAATGGGATGTGTGGCGTGACGGGCCGCGCTCGCTGACGCCCACGCTGGAGGGCGATTGGGTCGAGACCTTACCTTCGGGCGAGCAGGTGCCGGTCCATGCCGGGCCTGGCGAGACGCTGGAAGAAGCAGCGGTACGCGCCAAGAGCGCCATCGATGAGATTACGCCGCTGCTGAAAGACGGCCATAATGTGCTGTTGGTGGCTCATGCGCACATCCTGCGCATCCTCACCTCGCAATGGCTGGGCGTGGACCCGCATTTCGCGCGGTTGCTGCGTTTGGATACGGCGCACTACTCGGTGCTTAGCGTCTATAAGGGAGATAACGTCATCGAACGGTGGAACGCCTAGCCCCGGTTGCGCTGTGATTACGCTGGCCTGCCCGCTGCTGCGGGCGGGCCTTTATTGTTTGTGGTGGGAGTTGCGGTATGTCGATAAATGATTTGCAAACGATAGCGTCGCCGTGTTGTTTTTTTGATGGGTATAAGTGGCAATCGATTGCCATGAAAGATATGTTAGCGCTCTCATAATTGCGAACGCTTGCATTGCGATAATGAGGCAAAAATGACCGAATCAATGGGATATTTGTTGACAATGGCCTGAAAATGATGATTTATGACGCGCCGATATTGCTATCGTTTGCAAAAAGAAGCAAACCGTTGCACAATAGTGCATGTCGATAGTCATAAAGGTGCGTGCTAGCGTACCTGTCCTGACCGGGGATGGCCGGGTCGACGATGAAAGAGAAAGGTTCGATGATGAATCGTACAGTCAAGTCAGCAGTCGCGATGGCGGCTATCGCTGCGATGTCCCTCGGCACTTTGGCGGCCTGCGGAAGCTCGACCTCCGGCGATGACGCCAAGGGCAAGGTCTACTACCTGAACTTCAAGCCGGAAGCGGCTGATCAGTGGGCCGCTCTGGCCAAGGAGTACACCAAGGAGAAGGGCGTTGATGTCAAGGTCCAGACCGCGGCCTCCGGCACCTACGAGCAGACCCTGAAGTCCGAGATTGCCAAGACCGAGGCCCCGACCCTGTTCCAGGTGAACGGCCCGGTCGGCTACCAGAACTGGAAGAAGTACACCGCCGACATGTCCAACACGGATGTGTATAAGGAACTCACCAACCAGGACGTGGCCCTGAAAGACGGCGACAAGGTGGTCGGTGTGCCGTACGTGATGGAAACCTACGGCCTGATCTACAACAAGGACATCCTTAACAAATACTTCGCGCTGGATGGTGCCAAAGCCACGTCCATGGACGAAATCGACAACTTCGACACCCTGAAGGCCGTGGCCGACGACATGCAGGCCCGCAAGGACGAGCTCGGCATCAAGGGCGCGTTCACCTCCGCCGGCTTCGACTCCAGCTCCGACTGGCGCTTCAAGACCCATCTGGCCAACCTGCCGCTCTACTATGAGTTCAAGGACGACAACGTCACCGAGCAGCCGGCCACCATCAAGGGCACTTATCTGCCGAACTACAAGAAGATCTTCGACCTGTACATCACCGACTCCACCACCGACCCCACCCAGCTGAGCGCCAAGACCGGCGATGATGCGAACTCCGAGTTCGCGCTCGGCGAGGCCGCCTTCTACCAGAACGGCACCTGGGCTTGGACCGACCTGCAGAAGGCCGGCATGAAGGCCGAATCCGTGGGCATGATGCCAATCTACACCGGTGTCAAGGGTGAAGAGAAGCAGGGCTTGGCCACTGGTTCCGAGAACTACTGGTGCATCAACGACAAGGCCTCCGACGCCGACAAGAAGGCCACCGAGGACTTCCTGTCTTGGGTGATCACCTCCGACACCGGCAAGAAGGCCATCTCTCAGGACATGGGCTTCACCACCCCGTTCAAGACCTTCGATGATGTCAAGTTTGACAACCCGCTGACTGAAGCCGCTGTTGAGGATCAGAAGTCCGGCAAGACCCAGGTTTCTTGGAACTTCACCATGATGCCGTCCGAAGAGTGGAAGAACAAGGTCGGCCAGGCACTGCTCGAGTACGCGCAGGGCACCGGCAAGTGGGATGCCGTCAAGACCGCCTTCGTGGACGGTTGGGCTTCCGAATACGAGGCTTCGCACTGAGTCTCATAGAGTCCCATAGCCGATAAGTAACAATCCGCGGCGCCCCTGCCATTTCCTTCTCCGGGGGCGCCGCTTTGTATTGCTGAGTCTCGCACAAAATCGTCCGCCGCAGAAAAGTGTGAGGCACGCACCCGCTCAATCGCACGCTGTGGGGCCATGAATCGGCGATTTTTCGCCATTCTCCACAATGTGCGATTGAGCGTTATTGTGCGGTTGCCTCACACTTTTTCTATGGTGGGCTTTGTTGTGTGAGCCTACTTAACGCGGGAGGTGGAGGAGCGGACCTTCAGCTGGGCCGGGAACACGATGTAGGGTTGCTCAATCGGCTTTTCGTCAATGAGATCGAGCGTCATGCGGGCTGCCACGCGGGCCATTTCCACCGGATCCTGGCGGATGGTGGTCAGGCCGATATCGCCGGTGTAGAAACTATCGTCGTAGCCGATCAACGAGACGTCGCCGGGCACGGAGAATCCATTGCGCTCCAGCTGGAACATAAGCGGCAAAGCAATGCCATCCTCTTGGCATGCGATGGCGGTGGGCATCTCGTCTTGGCTTATGAGTTGGTTGACCACGTCGCTGATTTCATAACGTCCATCGTCATCGACCTTGCAGACGATAACCTGCGGCTCGATGCCTTCCCTGCGGCAGCAGGCGGTGAATGAGTCGAATCGGCTTTGCACGGAGAAGCTCAGCGACACCTCGCGATTGGTGCTGATGTAGGTGATGCGGCGATGTCCGAGATTGATAAGATGGCGGGCGGCCAGCGTGGAGCCCTGCACATCGTCGATATTGACGGCGGCGGTAAAGCCGCGGGCTTCGGGTTCGACTGAATTGATGCCGACGATCGGCACGCCGACCGAAGCCAGTTGCGCGATTTCGTTGTTGTCGATATCGAAAGACGCCACAATCACGGCATCGGCGTTACGGCGTACCGGCAACATCTCGAAGAATTCCTTGCGCTCCTCGATGCTGGAAATCTGGAATACCGAAATATCGTAGCCCTGCGTGTGCAGCACCTCGTTGAGCCCCTCGATGACCGAGGCGGTGAACCACAGGCGGATATGGCCGCTCATCAGTACTGCGATGCGCAGGGAGCGGCCGGATTTCAGGGCCGCAGCCGAGCGGGAGAGTGAGAAATTGAGTTTGTCGGCGATGGCGAGCACGCGCTCGCGGGTCTTGGCCGACACCAGATCCGGCCTGGTGAAGGACCGTGAGACGGTGGAGATGGAGACGCCGGCCTCGCGGGCGACATCCTGAATGCTCGTAGCCATTGCAGCCCCCTTGCGTTGAATGGAAAATCGCAATACACATGCACAACTGACTCCAGTGTACATGCTGATTGATTGATCTGCGGCGATGACAACGATTGTATTACAAACGTTTGCAAAGTGTCTATGTCGGCGTTAGATTGGCTTTATATAGCCATTATCTTAGGTGAAAGAAGATTGCTGGAGCCGGAGTGTGCTCGAACTTGAAACGCCTAAAATGACAACGTTTGACATATAATGATTCGACGTTTACTATGAACATAGGCTTGAACGAGAACAGGCCGTGCATGCGGTTCTCGATCGGCAAGCTCGCATTGAGTTGAACTCCGCAGCCGGCGCACGATGCAGTGTCACAACGCAGCGGACTCAAGGAGGAGGAAAAGTCATGATCAGCATGGCTGGCAAGGCGATACGCAGATGGTGGGCGCTGTTCGCGCTCCCCACATTCGCCGCATTCATCATCGGGTTCCTGGTGCCCTTCATCATGGGCGTCTACTTAAGCTTCTGCGAATTCACCACCGTTACCGACGGTGAATGGGTGGGGCTTAAGAACTATGGCAAAGCGTTGAAAGACAAGGAATTCCTGCACGCGCTCGGCTTCTCCACCGCGTTCACCATCGTGACCACCATCGTGATCAACGTGATCGCCTTCGCCATCGCCTACATGCTGACCAAGGCGATCAAGGGCTCCACGCTGTTCCGCTCGGTATTCTTCATGCCGAACCTTATCGGCGGCATCATCCTGGGCTACATCTGGCTGCTGCTCCTGAACGGCGTACTAGCCCACTGGGGCCGCGCCCTGACCTATAAGGCGTCCTACGGGTTCTGGGGCTTGGTCATCCTGGTGTGCTGGCAGCAGATCGGCTACATGATGATCATCTACATCGCCGGCCTGCAAGCCCTGCCCACCGATGTGCTGGAGGCCGCGGCCGTGGACGGCGCCAACGGACGGCAGACCATGTTCCGCATCATCATCCCGCTGATGATGCCGTCCATCACCGTGTGCTCCTTCCTGACCGTGACCAACGGTTTCAAGCTCTACGATCAGAACCTCGCATTGACCAACGGTGCGCCGAGCAACATGTCTGAAGGTCTGGCGCTGAACATCACCCGCACCTTCTACGGCCGTATGGGCTGGGAAGGCGTCGGCCAGGCGAAGGCCGTGCTGTTCTTCATCCTGGTCGCGGTCATCGCCCTGATTCAGAACAAGCTCACCACGAGCAAGGAGGTGGCAGCCTGATGAACGAGAACAAGCCTGTGAAGCATGGCGCATTATGGACCGTGCTGTTTGCCGTTGTCTCCCTGTTCTGGATTTTCCCGATCGTCCTGGTGCTGATCAACTCCTTCAAGCAGAAGGCGTACATCTCCAAGAACGCGTTCTCCCTGCCTGCCGGCAAGGCGTTCGTGGGACTTGAGAACTATGTGCGCGGCATCGAGACCACGCAGTTCTTCGCCTCCTTCGGCTGGACGTTGCTTATCACCGTCGGCTCGGTGGTGCTGATTCTGGTGTGCACCTCGATGTGCGCATGGTGGATCGTGCGCGTGAACAACTGGGCCGCGAAGCTGCTCTACACCCTGTTCCTGTTCAATATGATCGTGCCGTTCCAGATGGTGATGTTCACCCTCTCCAAGATCGCCGACATGCTGAAGCTCAATACCCCGTGGGGCCTGTGCATCGTGTACCTCGGTTTCGGTGCCGGTCTGGCCGTGTTCATCTTCACTGGCGTGATCAAGGGCATCCCGCAGGAGCTTGAGGAGGCCGCCATGATCGACGGCGCGTCAGTGCCGCGCATCTTCTTCCAGATCGTGGTGCCGATTATGAAGCCGTCGATCGTCTCGGTGGCCATCCTCGAAGCCATGTGGATCTGGAACGACTACCTGCTGCCGTACCTGACGCTCGACCTCGGCAAGTACAAGACCGTCTCGGTCGCCGTGCAATACCTCAAGGGCGGCTACGGTTCCGTGGATATGGGCGCCATGATGGCCTGCCTGGTGCTGGCCATCATCCCCATCATCGTCTTCTACTTGGTATGCCAGAAGTATATAGTCTCTGGTGTCATGGCGGGAGCCGTCAAGGGCTGACGACTCGCGTCGTCAGCCCATGGCTGGAAGCCCAGTGGGCTTCCAGCAGGCTCCAGGCTGGGCCGCGACAGCGGCGAAGCTAATGATGAGCCTCGTCGTAGGCGAGTCCGTAATTGCAGGGCCGAAGGCGGAGCGGTCAAGGGTTGAGCCCGACAATTTGGCTCCCCTCCCTGAGGGGAGCCAAAAGCTGTACAAGGAGTAGTTGATGAACTGGCTGGCACCGGACTCGAAATTCATGCGCGCGTGGAGCAATCTTGTTGACGGCGTATGGATCAACATTCTGATGCTGGTCACTTCGATTCCGATCATCACCATCGGTGCGGCCCTGACTGCCGGCCATGATGCTTGCCGCCGCTCCATCGAGGGCGAGGGCAAAGGCGTAACCTCCAACTACTTCAAGTCATTCAAAACCAACTTCATCAAAGCCACACTGCTGTGGCTGCCGTTCTTGGTGGCGCTGATTGCACTGGTCTGGTCATGGATCGTCCTGCAGATCACGCCGCTGCTCATCATCAAATTCGCGCTGACCATCCTCTGGCTTATCGGTTTCGAATGGGTGTTCGCGCTTCAGGCACGCTTCGAGAACACCGTGGCCGGCACCTTGAAGAACGCCTTCATCTTCGGCATCTCCCACATCGCGATGACCGTGGCCCTGGTCATCGTGGATGCCGTGTTCGTGGCACTGCTGGCGGCCAGCTGGTTCCACATGCCCGGTGGACTGTTCCTGCTGGTGATCCTTGGTTACGGCACCATGCTGATGCTCCATATCCCCGTCGCCGAGCGTGTCTTCAAGCCATATCTCATTGACTAGGCGGGTTCTCACGAATATGCGGCGATCTTCGAGGTCTGAGCGCTCTCTGTCCACGCAAGCGCGGTAAAGATAACAAATTAATAACAGTTTGGGGCGGCTGGCGGAGCGGGGTGCCGATTGAGGGGTATTAGTGATTGGCTTGGAAGGGGGCTTTTGGCATACGGGGAGTGTTCGGGCTGGGCGGTTGCCCCCCGTAAGTGCTTATATACATAAGGAATCTGGCACACTGAGTCTCAGTGCCGTAATGGTATCATCGCAAATAATGTTTGCGTTCACGTAGAGGCGAACGAGACACTCGACAAGTGGGTCGAGGCAAAGGACAAGGAGAGATGCGGTGAAGCATTGGAAGAAGATGGCAGCATCGTTGATTGCAATATCAACGATGGTGGCAGTAGTTCCGACGACGTATGCCATGGAATCGGAAGATTCCCAACCACAGACAACCGATACCGCGACAGTGCAGACTACTAAGGCTGCTGAACCGACGCTGCTCGCCAGCTGGGACTTCACGGGCAAAAACGGCACCACGAACAGCGCGATTGCCGATTCGACCGGCAAGTACAACCTGACGCTGAAGGACGGCGCCAAGATCGAACAGTACGGTGACCGCAGCAACAACGAGGCGCTCTCACTGCGCGGCGATGGCCAGTACGCCCAGATCGATGACCAGCTGTTCAAGGATGCGGGCGACTCCTTCACTCTGGAGTTCGCGTCCAAGACTCGTCACGACGACAGCGGCAAGTTCTTCTCGTTCATCGTCGGCAAGGACGGCTCGAACGACGCCAACACCACCGATCAGGCCAACGCCAACAAGTACCTGATGTTCTACAACAGCAAGACCGCCATCAAGGGCGTTATCTCCAACAACAACTGGGGTAACGAACAGGGATCCAAGGTCACCGTTTCCGGCAACGACAACAGCTGGGCCGATTACAAGATTGTCGTGGACGGCACCAACCTTGCCGTGTTCCGCAACAATGCCCTGATCATTTTCAAGGCCAACACCGGCATCAAGATGAGCGATCTCGGTGCGACCACCGCCTACATCGGAAAGTCGTTCTACTCCGTCGATGAGTACTGGAATGGTGCAATGGATGATATCAAGGTCTACAGGGGCGCTGACCTGACCATGCCGACCGCCGTTGCGATTTCCGGTACCGGTGTGGTGAACAACAAGCTCACCCTGATTGAGAAGGACTCCACCAAGCTCACCGCCACCGTCACTCCGGACGACGCCGTGAGCAAGAACGTCACCTGGTCCTCCTCCGATGAGTCCGTGGCCAAGGTCGCCGCAGACGGTACTGTAACCGGCGTCAAGGCTGGTACTGCCACCATCACCGCCACCACTGAGCTGGGTGGTGTGAAGGCCGAACTGCCCGTCACCGTTGAGCCGATGAACGCCCAGAACGCCGCCGCAGCCGACCTCGATGCCGCGATTGCTGCGCTGAAAGTTCCGGCGGCCGAGAATCTGCCGCTAGTCGCCAAGGGCACCAAGAACGGCTCGGCGATTACGTGGAAGTCCTCGGACGAGAAGCTCATTACGTCCACTAACGAGAAGTACGAAAACAGGACCACTGGTGCCGATGACCCGTATCGTGGTGCTGGCATCATCAATCGTCCGGCCTACGGCGACGGTGATTCCAAGCCGGTTACGCTGACCGCCACCGCTTCCTACAACGGCGGTGAGAAGGTCACCAAGACCATCGAGGTCACTGTCAAGGAGAAGACCCGCATCGCGCCTGACACCGGCTATGCGGCCGTCACTTTTGAGAGCGACAGCAACGGTGGAGAAAAGGCCTGGGTGGCTTCCACTGAGAAGAACGATTTCTTCACGTTTAAGACTCGCAACAATGGCCAGGCGGTACTTACCAATGATGCAGACACGGGTGGCTTGCGTGACATGTTCGTGCTGCGTTCCCACGAAGGCGACAAGTACTACCTGATTGCCACTGATCTCAAGGTCTCGTCAATGGGCTGGAGCCAGAACCAGGTTAACGGTTCTCGGAAAGTTGAGGTCTACGAGTCCACCGATATGATGAACTGGACCCGTACCAACGGCGACGGCAACGGCGGCATCACCATCAACACGCCGAACGCCGGTATGACCTGGGCGCCGGAAGCTTACTGGGATGATGACCTGAACGCTTACGTGGTGTTCTTCTCTTCCCGCATGTTCACTGATGACACCCGTACCACTCCGGTCAAGAACGACAAAACCGGCAATAGCTCCTATGCTCAGGTGCGTTACGCCATCACCCGCGACTTCGTGAACTTCACCGAGCCGCAGATGTGGCAGGACACCGGCTACTCGCGCATTGATTCCACCGTGCGTAAGATCGGTGGCTACTACTACCGATTCACCAAGAATGAGCAGGGCGGTGCCGCTGGCGATTACATCACCACTGGTAAGAGCATCTTCCTTGAGCGTTCCAAGGTGCTGACTGCACCGACCACCGAGGCATCTCCGGGTCAGGACCCGAACACCGGTTGGCAGCTGCTCGAGCAGGCGTTGCTGCCGTTCGAAGGACCAGAGACCATCAAGCTCAACAAGGATGACGAACTCAACACGAAGGACGACGACGGCTACATTCTGCTGTCCGACAACTTCGCCTACCGTGCATTTATGACCACGGGTGCCGAGCTTTCCAAGACCACGTGGGACAACCCGATGACCAAGCGTTACCCGGACTTCAACAACGAAAAGAAGCCGGTCAAAGCCGAGCCGGGCGCTCAGGGCTACATCACTCAGGGTGCTAACGGCGGTCTGCCGGACAAGGTGCGTCACGGTGCGTTCGTGAACGTGCCTGAGTCTGTGCTCAAGGTGACGAAGTCCTGGACCGCTGCCAACCCGACGCACATCGAGGCTGTTGACTCCACCACCAAGGCCGTGTACAACGCCGGCACCCGCGAGCTCACCGCCACGGTGACCGCCGCCGATAAGGGCACGCTCGCCGGTTCGGTGAAGTTCTCTGCTGGCGACTGGTCCAAGACCGTGAAGCTCGACGCCGAAGGCAAGGCCACTGTGACCCTCCCGGCCAGCGTCTCTGGCACTGTTGCGGTTGCTTACGACGGCTACACCGATGGTTTGGTCAATCCATCCGATACTACGGTTGACGGCATTGAACAGGGCAAGGTCGATTTGGCTGAGCTCAACAAGCAGATCGCCGCTGCCGAAGCGCTCAAGGAATCCGATTACACGGCTGATTCCTGGGCTGCGCTCGCCAAGGCACTGCAGGTCGCCAAGGCTGCGCTCGCTTCCTCCGACCAGGCTGTGGTTGACAAGGCCGCCGCTGATCTGAGCGCCGCCATCGCAGCATTGCAGAAGGCGGAAACGCCCACCAAGCCGGATACCGGCGATGGTGACAACAAGGGCGATAACGCAGGCGACAAGACCGACAACAAGACCGATGACACCAAGTCTGACGGCAAGTTGCCGGCCACCGGTGCCGCCGTATATGGCGTGAGCGGTGCCATGGTGCTGCTCGCCGCTGCCGGCATTGCGCTGTCCATCTGGCGCAAGCGCCGCGCATAACTGAGTAGCTGCTCACTGCAACGCACAGAAAATCGCACAGTATATGTGTGATTTTCTGTGCGTTTTAATGTATAACAGCACATGCGTCATTTTTTTGGCTATTCGCTGTTTGTGGTGGGTGATGGTCAAGTGGTGGTGACGGCTTTGAGGTCGAGTCTGCCGCAGGTCAGGTAGATCATGGTGGCGAAGTAGTCCATGTTGCGGAAGCCTCTCGCCCGTCGTTTGACGTTCTGGATGACGCTGTCGGCGCCCTCGAGCACGGCGTTGGTGTACGGGTGCTCGAAGTAGGCGACGATCTCGGCGAAGTGGCGTCGGATCATGCGGGCGAAGTCCTTCATGGGCTCGAGCCTCGAGTGCATCATCCACGAGCACAGGCGATGCAGGCGCACCCATGCCTCGGACGGGGTGCGGCTGTCCGTGTAGATGTCCTGCAGGACCTCGCGCATCCGGCAGGCGCGGCCGGTCTTCAACCGTTGCCTCGTCAGGTTGCGCTTGGTCTCCACCTGCAGTTCGGTCAGGCTTTCCTCGTTGCGCAGCCACAGGTACTTGGTCCGTTTGAGCAGCGGGTTGGAGCGGCCTTCCGTCTTCCCGGCCTTGTCGACGGCCTCGTTGGCGTGCCTGGCCACGTGGAACCTGTCGACGATCCGCCGCGCATGGGGCAGATGCTCACGGATGCCCTTCCGGAAGCCCAGGCTCATGTCGCAGGCGACCAGACGCACATATTCCGGGACCCCGTTGTGGTCCATGAAATCACGCGAGAACCGTTCGACCGTGGCCGGGTCCTTGCCCGGCGTCACGTTGATGACATCGTGCTCCACGAGATCGGCGACCACGGTGATGCAATTGCGGCCCCTGCGGCTGGTCTCGTCGATGCCGATGGCCTCCACACCCATGTAGTCCTCCAGCCTCCTCGCCTCGTCGACGTAATGGGCGACGGACCGCCACAAACGGGTGTCGGTCTCGTCCAATTGCTCGGCGAGCGTGCTGACGGGCAGGTGGCGGGCCATCTCCACGGCCCACGCCTCGAACAGGAGCGTGAACCCGCTGCCGGGCCTGGCCCACGGGGCGGGCACCGGCATCACCCCGCACCCAAACCACCCACCACAAACAGCGAAAGGCCAAAAATTAGTGACGAAACACGAAACACCGACTTGACTAAAAACACCGCCCGCCGGGGCATGGGTCAGGCTATACCGCCTGTGCTCGTGGATGATACACTCGAGGCTCGAACCCGTGAAGGAACCCGCCCGTCTGGTCCGCCGCCGCTTCGCCGAGGTCGTCGCGTACTTCGAGCACCCGTACGCCAACGCCGTCCTCGAGGGCGCCGACAGCGTCGTCCGGAACGTGAAGAGACGGGCCTGCGGCTTCCGTGACATGGACTACTTCGCCACCATGGTCTACCTGACCTGCGGCAAGCTCGACCTCAAAGCCGTCACCACCTCCCCCTCAGTGAGAGTTTTTTGCAAATTGGCCCGTACCCGCACCTCGTCACAGCTTGTATAATCACGATTATACTAATCGTGATACAATAAATCGTGATGCGATAGAAATACGCCGGCGTATGGCATAAAGGAGGCGGGCAGCATGGCATTCATCGGACGAGACGATGACCTCAAGCAACTGCAGGAATGTTTCACTGAGCGTAGGGCACAGCTTGTGTTCGTCTACGGCCGCAGGCGCGTGGGAAAAACAGAGACGCTTATTCAACTCGCAAAAGACAAGGAAACCTTATTCTTCGCGGCGCAGAATGCCACTAAAGATGAACAGCTGGCATCGTTCTCCCGTCTCATGTTCGAGGCGGGTGCCCCGGGCAAGGATTATCTGAGTCAATATCCTTCTTGGGAAAGGGCGTTAACCGAGTTAACCCGGCTGCCAGAGCCGAGCGATGGCGGCCGCAGGCTTGTGATATTCGATGAGTTTCCTTATCTGGTCAAATCTGATCCGTCATTGCCGTCAGTGCTACAGAATCTTTGGGACCACACGTTGCGTCATGCAAATCTGATGATTGTGATTTGCGGCAGTGCCATGAGCTTCATCGAAAAGGAGCTGTTGGGAGAAAAATCGCCGCTATATGGTCGTGCGACCGGCATCCTGAAGATGCTGCCGATGCCATATTGGGATGCAGCGCAATTCTTCCCCAACTATAGTGGCGAGGATAAGGCGCTGGCCTACGCAATACTGGGCGGTATCCCGCGTTACCTAGAGGAATTTGACCCAGATGAGACCATAGACGCAAATGTCAAGCGGCATATTCTGAGACGCATTGCTCCGCTATACAGCGAGGTTGAATTTTTGTTGCACGAAGAACTGCGGGAAACTGCGAAATATAACAGCGTGATACGGGCGATCGCGCTCGGCGCAACTTCGCTGAATGAGATCGCGACACACACGATGATGGCAAACGCAACAGTATCGTCGTATCTCGCCAATCTTATGGAACTGGGGATTGTGGAACGTGAGTTCCCAGTCACGGCGAAGCCTAAGGAGCGGGCGAAAGGTTCGCGTGGGCTGTATCAGCTGAGCGACAATTTCTTCCGATTCTGGTATTCGTTTGTCTTTCCGTATCGTTCGGAATTGGAGCGGGGCGATGTGGAAGGCGTATACGAGCGTCATATCAAGCCGGTATTACATGATTTTGCCGGCAAACCGTTCGAGGGTCTGTGCCGTGAATGGATGTGGCGTGAGAGTGCTGCTGGACGGTTGCCCTTCCGTGCGCGTGCGGTTGGCCGTTGGTGGGATCGTCAGGATGAGATAGACGTGATGGCCGTTGACAATGCGTCTGATGCTGCCATTGTGGGCGAGTGCAAATTCCGCAATGCGCCGGTGGACCGTTCCGTGCTGAATCTACTGCGAGACCGTGCTGCGCGAACCGGTATCGGCCAGCGAACATACCTGCTGTTTTCGCTCGGCGGTTTCGATCAATCACTGGTCGACGATGCTGCGGCGTCTCAATCCGACGTTCAGCTCGTCGGCATCGATGAGCTGTTTCATGAATAAATCCCATTTGCGAATAGCTCTCACTGAGTGCTCATCAGTGAGAGCTATTCGCAAATGGAGCCTTACTTCTTCGCCTGAGTGAGCTGGTAGGCGGCGAAGAGGATGGCCAGCCAGATCACGCCGGCGATGACGGCGACGCGGTAGCTGGCGGAGAAGCACATCAGCACCACGACCAGCGCCAGGAACGCCAGCACCACCCACGGGGTCACCTTGGCAAACGGCAGTTTGAAGTGAATCGCGTCCAGTGCCTCCTGGCCGCTCAGACCGGCCAGCTCGGAATCCTCGGGAGCGCCGCCCGCGGCGACCACCTTACGGAACTTCATTTCGGTGAGCATGATCATCGTCCAGTTGATGATGCCGGCAATGGTGGCAATCGACATCAGGTAGTTGAACGCGAACTCAGGCCACACGAACACCACGACCACGGCGATGGCGGTGATCGCGGCGGACGTCAGCACGCCGGCCACTGGCACGCCGCGCGAGTTGAGCTTGCCCAAGTAAGCGGGCGCATTGCCCTGCTTGGCCAGCGAGTACAACATGCGGGAGTTGGCGTACAGGCCGGAGTTGTAGACGCTCATCACAGCGGTCAGGCACACGAAGTTCAAAATACCGGCAGCCGCGTGAATGCCCACGGAATCGAAGATCTGCACGAACGGGCTGGACTTGCCATCGATGGTGTTCCACGGCACTACGGCCATGATCACACCCAGAGCGCCGATGTAGAACACGAGGATTCGCCAAATAATATCATTGGTGGCGCGCGGAATCGTGGTCTTCGGATCCTCGGTTTCGCCGGCGGTGATGCCGATGAGCTCGGTGCCGCCGAAGCTGAACATCACCACAACCAGTGCCATCAGCAGGCCGGTCCAGGAACCGTCGGAATTCTGCCCCATCAGGCCGTTCGGGAAGAAGCCGTTACCCACGGTGAACCAGTTCGCGAAGCTTGCGCGCACGCCGGATGCGGTGGGCAGGACAAAGATGATGACGGCCAGGCCGCCGATAATCATGGCGATCACGGCCACAATCTTGATGATGGCGAACCAGAACTCGAACTCACCGAATTTAGAGACGCCCAGCAGGTTGGCGGCGCAGATGATCACCAAGAACACGGCCGCCGACACCCATGTCGGAATCGCCGGGAACCAGTAGTTCACAAACGAACCCACCACGGACAGCTCAACCATCGAGACGAGGATGTAATTGAACCAGTAGTTCCAACCGGAGATGAAGCCGGCGCGCTTGGACCAGTAGCGAGTGGCGTAGTAGCTGAACGCGCCCGCCTTCGGATCCTCAACGGACATTTCGCTCAGCGCGCGCACGATCATGAAGATTGCGAAGCCGCCAACCAAGTAGGCGAGCAGAATCGAGGGGCCGGCCAGCGCGATGGATTCGCTGGAACCATAGAACAGGCCGGTTCCGATGGCGCCGCCCAGTGCAATCAGCTGGATATGACGGTTCTTCAGTGACTTGCGCAGCGTGGCCGGCACCGGCACGTCGTCGGTTTCGCGCGGCTTCTTAGGCGCATCAGCAGTACTCATTGTGCCCTTCTCTCACATTTCTTGGGTTTTGGCGCACGCGGGGCTTGCCGTGATGCGCAACGTTCGTTATTCTATGCCGCCGTATCGTCTCAGAAATGGTCAATCGTCTATTTGTGCGCTATTGCAAGCGCGGGCGTGGGCGCGGCCGGTGAGCAGGCGAAGCTATAGCGAGCGATGCTTATGAAACCGCACGCTTCACTGAGTTCACTGAATTCACTGTGCTCACTGCGTGGCAGGCGTACACATGGTGAAGATGGTGTGGGACACCGATTCGGGAGAGGCCGCGAGATCGGTGGCGAGCCAGTATTGCAAAAGCCCAATGCTGCCGGACACGGCGAATCGCATACGCATCTGCGCCTCGGCTGGGTAACCCGCCGAAGATTGCAACTGTTCGCCTACACCGCGCTGGCTGTAAATCAATCCCAGCAGCTGCTGCTGGAAACCGATATCCGCTTTCGGGCTCATCAGCACTTGGAGATGATTGCGATTGTCGGCAATGTACTGGCAGATGCGCTCAATAACATGCTCGATGCCGGCAGGATCTGGCTGGGCGAGTAGCTGTTCGAGTGCGGTGGTGACCCAGGCCATGGTTTCGTCTTCAATGTCGTGCAGCAGTTCCTCGATGCTCGCATAATGCGCGTAAAACGTGGAACGATTCACATCGGCCCGCTCGCACAACGCTTTAACGGTGATGGAGCCGAGCGGCTGATCGCGCAGCAACTCGATAAGCGCGTCCTGCATGGCACGTCTCGTGTAACGGGTGCGGCGGCTTTCCGTCAATTCTTTGGCCATGGCCTTCTCCCCAAATTCCGACAACCCACAATCCAACTGTTGGTTGCAGAACCGACACAGTGTTGTTTTACTTGAGTATAGCAGGAAGTTCTGGCGGGGCCTATGGGGCTAGGTGGCTGCCACGAGCGCGTTGGAGGTGTGCGATGGCGTATATCGAATTCGACCATGTGGTCAAGGAATATCCTTCTGGTAGCAGTGTGATTCGCGCGCTCGACGAGGCCAGCTTTACCGCCGAACAAGGCGAATTAAGCGTGATTCTGGGACAGTCCGGTGCCGGCAAAACCACGGCATTGAACATTCTGGGCGGCATGGATACCGCCACAACCGGCCGCGTAGTGGTCGGCGGGCGCGATATTACGGGCCTGCGGAAAAAGGGACTGGTGACTTACCGGCGCAACGACATCGGCTTCGTTTTCCAGTTCTACAATCTTGTGCCGAACCTTACCGCGCTGGAAAACGTGGAGCTTGCCTCACAGATTTGCCCCGACCATTTCGACCCGGTGGAAACCTTGTACAAGGTCGGGTTGGGGGAGCGCATGGGGAACTTCCCAGCGCAACTGTCCGGCGGCGAACAACAGCGTGTATCCATCGCCCGCGCGATTGCCAAAAAGCCGAAGCTGCTGTTGTGTGATGAGCCGACCGGTGCGCTCGATTACGAGACCGGTAAGGAAGTACTGCAGCTGCTGCAGGATATTTGCCAAACGCAAGGCATGACCGTGATGATCATCACGCATAATTCCGCGCTTGCACCGATGGCTCATAAAGTGATTCGCTTCCGCTCCGGCAAGGTGGCCAGCGAGGAGATCAACGCAACGCCGCAGCCCATCGCCGATATCGAATGGTAGGTGATTGGCGATGCTCACTGCAAGACACTCTGTGAAACGCCCCGTGAAACAAGCGAGGCGATTTGTGAAACATTCTGTGAAACGGCGGAACCTCGACGATAGCGGCGGTCGAGGAGCGGGCGTTTCTGCGGTATTTGCCAAAGATACGTTGCGTTGCTGGCTGCGCAGCTGGAAGAGGTTCGTCTCGATCGCCGTCATCACGCTGCTTGGCGTGGCCGTGCTGACCGGCATCTACGCCGGATGCCGCGATGCTTTTCTGGCGGCCGGTCGTTTTTACGATCAGCAGGGACTGCATGACCTGCAGGTGCTATCCACATACGGCCTGACCGATGATGATGCGGCGGCACTGCGCCGAATCGACGGTGTGCAAACCGTGCAGCCCGAACGTTCTCAGACGGTGACCACGTTGGTGGACGGCACCAAGAAAACCGTGACCATGCAGGAAATCGGTACCGAAGGGCTTGATCAGCCGTACCTGCAACAAGGCAAACTGCCGAACAAGGCCGGCGAAGTGGCGGTGACTCAGCAGTTCCTGAACGATAGCGGACTCAAGATTGGCGGCACCATTACTGTGACGCCACAAGACACCTCTTCATCCGTCATATCGGTAGCGGCCACGGAGACTGACGATTCCAATAATGATTCCAATGACGATTCCAATAATGCCGATACGGTAGGTGTCGCCGCCAATACGGACGCCGACGCCGAGCAATCCCCGCAGTTCCCCACGAAACTCACCATCACCGGCGTCGTACTTGACCCGCGCGACCTCAACAATCCAGACGGCTATTCGGGCATGACCTCCTTCCGGTCCACCTCATCCGAGGACTATACGTTCTTTGCACCCAGCGACGGCGTGACCGGCAATATATACACTGCGATATCGGTTGCCGTCACTGGTGCGTCCGATTTTGACACGTTTTCCGATGCCTACGATGAAGCCGTCAAAACCGTGGCCGACCGTATCGAACATCAGATACAGACCACACGCCAGAAAGCCCGTCGTCAACAGATCGTCTCCAGCGCGCAGCGCAAACTGGACGATGCCCAAGACGAGGCCAACGAGCAGCTGGACGAAGCCCAGAAGCAGATCGACGACAACTGGGCCGAGCTGGAAGCCAACGAAACGACATTGCAAGATAGCCGTACCGAATTGGAGAACAACAGGACAACCATTACCGATGGCGAACGGCAGCTCGCCGATGGACGTGCGCAGATTGCATCGGCCCGTCAACAGATCGCGCAAGGTCGCCAGCAGATAGCCGAAGCGCGCACCCAGCTCGAATCGGGCAAAGCGCAGCTCACCTCGGCTCGCAAACAGCTCGATGCGGCGCAAACGGAACTGACTGCCAATCGCACGAAAATCGAACAGGGCATTACCCAAATCGACCAAGGCGTGGCACAAATTGATCAGATGCTGTCCATGATTCAACAGGCCGACAATCTACTGGCGCAACTTGACCCGAATATCGACTTCAACTCACCCACATGGCAGGCCATCAAGCAACTGCTCGCGCGCCTTGGCATTACCCTGCCTGAAGTGCCGTCAATCAGTGAGCTGCGGCAACAGCTGGCCGCCAAGCAAACGGAACTGCAAACGCAGCGAGACAGTCTGACCCAGCAGAAAGCCGATTTGCAGCGCACATTAAACGAAACCATTGCCCCCGCACAATCCACCTTGGACCAGCAGAACGCGCAACTGACCGCCAAGGAACAGGAAGCGGCTGCAGGAGAGGCACAGCTCAATACCAAATCCGCGGAACTCGAAGCGAATGCCGCAACCCTCGAAACCCAGTCGGCGCAACTTGAAGCGCAGGCCGCCCAACTGGCCAGCGGCAAGCAGCAGCTCGAAGAAGGCGAGCGGCAGCTGGAAGAAGGCGAACAACAGCTCGCGGACGGCAAGGCGAAACTGGATGATGCGCAGTCTGAACTCGATGCGAAGCGAAGCGAAGCGGAAAGCGAATTCGCCAAGCAGCAACGGCGCATCGACGATGTGGCCAACGCACGTTGGTATGTGCAGACACGCGCTTCGATCGACGGATTCAGCTCGCTCAAATCAGACGTCAGTTCCATCGAATCCATCGGCCGCGCATTCCCGATTGTGTTCCTGCTGGTCGCCGTGCTCATGAGCCTGACCACCATGACCCGCATGGTCGAGGAAGACCGCGGACTTATCGGCACCTACCTTGGACTCGGCTATGGCGGACTCGCCGTGTCCAGCCGGTATCTGCTGTTCGCGTTGCTCGCCTGCTTGGTCGGCGGCGGCATCGGTCTGCTGGTCGGATTCCTTGGCATCCCGGCATTCCTGCTGGTGGTGATTGAGGGACTGTATATATTGCCCGGTGTGCGACTCGAATACGACTGGTTGTACGGTTCGGCCGGCATCGTGCTGTTCGTGGTCGGCGTGGGCGTGGCCACCGCGCTCGCCTGTCGCGAGGAGATACGGCACACGCCCGCCGCGTTGATGCGGCCGAAGGCACCGAAAGCGGGCGCTCGCATATTGCTGGAGCGGATTCGCCCGGTATGGAGCCGGCTGAACTTCCTCGGCAAAGTCACCGCGCGCAATATCTTCCGATTCAAGTCGCGCTTGATTATGACCGTGGGTGGCGTGGCCGGTTGCACAGCGTTGATTATCTGCGGATTTGCGATTAATGACACCGTCGACACGATTGGCGTCAAACAATACGAGCAGATCTACCAGTACGACCTGATGGTCGTGGCCAATGACGATGACGCCACCGCGATGCGCAAGCAGGTGGCACAAGATGGCCAAACCACCGAAACGCTGAATCTGCGCGTGGATAGTGGCGAGATGAGCAATGCGGCGCAGGAAAGCGAAACCGTGCAGCTGATGACCGTGCCCAACGATTCGCTGAATATCTTGAACGATATGGTCACGCTGGAACAAGCTGGCGATGATGGATGGTTTGGGCTGCCCAATATCTTCGGCAAAGCGGGTGGCGGCACTGTAGCGCTGGACGATAGTGGCGTGATTGTATCGCAGTCCGCCGCCAACTCGCTGAATATTCATGCCGGCGACACCGTCACGCTGGGCAATGGCGGTAGCAGCCGGGCCAAGGTGCAGGTCACGGCCGTGACGCGCAATCTTATTGGCTCTGATGTGTACATCAGTGAGCGACTGTACGACCAGAAGTTTGCGGCCGACGGTGTGACGTCTTCGGCTTCGGGAGATGGCACTGCCTCGACCTTGACGTGGAACGCGATGCTCGCCAAGCTGAAAGGTTCCGAGACCGAACAGGCCGAATATGCGGATCGGTTGGGCGAGGAATCGTCGGTGCTCAAGGCCGTGAGCTGTGCGCATCTGGCCGCCACGTTTAAGTTCGATTTGATGGGTGCCGTGGTGGCGCTGATTGTGGGGCTCGCCGGCGGCCTGGCGCTGGTGGTGCTGTTTACGTTGGCCAATACGAACGTGTCCGAACGCATCCGCGAGATGGCCACACTGAAGGTGCTGGGCTTCTATGACCGCGAGGTGCACAACTACGTGAACCGCGAGATGATGATATTGACCGGTATGGGTGTGGTGGTTGGTCTGCCGCTTGGCAGGTGGATAGGCGGATTACTGACTGCTGCGTTGAATATGCCGTCGCTGTATTTCGAAGTGGAAGTGCACTGGTACAGCTATGCGATTGCCGTGGTGGCGACGCTGGCGTTCGCGCTGCTGGTGCAGCTGTTCACCAACCCAGTGCTCGATCGCGTAGACCCGGTCAGCTCGCTCAAGTCCGTGGAATAGAGGTAGAAGTTCAATTTGGTGTTGATGAATTGAACTTTTTGGCGGAATATTTACAGTATCATCGCATGTATTCTTGAGCTGAGCGGTTTTCGTGACATATTTCGGTGATACAGTTTGAACTTGTTTTGAACGAGTATCGCGTCTGGTGCGTAACAATCGGGCGGCAGAGAAGAGAAATGAAATCAGTATGGCCGATACGAATGTGAATGGTGGTACACGGCAGGCTACGGGCAAACTCAAGTCTGTCGAAAGCCTGGACCAGACCAACGAGATGGAGCGTGGCCTGAGCAATCGCCACGTGCAGTTCATCGCCATTGGCGGCACCATCGGCACCGGCTTGTTCCTGGGTTCGGGCAAGTCGCTGGCACTGACCGGCCCCTCGATCATCTTCGTGTACATTCTGGTCGGTGTCATCATGTTCTTCCTGATGCGCGCCATCGGCGAAATGATGTACCGTGACCCCAGCCAGCACACCTTCATCAATTTCATCACCCGTTACCTTGGCAACGGGTGGGGGCATTTCGCCGGCTGGACGTATTGGGCCGCGCTCGTGCTGCTGGGCATGACCGAGATCACGGCCGTCTCCACGTACTTCATCACCTTCTTCGACACGTTCGGCATCGACCTGACCCATTGGAAATGGCTGATCGAGCTGTGTTTCCTGGTGTCGCTGGTCTCCATCAACCTGATTGCCGTCAAGGTGTTCGGCGAGGTGGAATTCTGGTTCTCGATGATCAAGATCACGCTGATTTGCGCGATGATCGCCACCGCCGTGGTCATGATCGTGATCGGCTACCATTACCCAGCCGTGCAGATTCACGGCGTGGACCACGTGAGCCCGGCCGGCCACGCCGGATTCGACAACCTGTTCGCCAACTTCTCGTTCGCGCCGAACGGTTGGATGGCCTTCCTCATGAGCTTCCAGATGGTGTTCTTCGCCTACGAGATGATTGAATTCGTGGGCGTCACCGTCTCCGAGACCAAGAATCCGCGCAAGGTGCTGCCCAAGGCCATCAACGAGATTATCGTGCGCGTGCTCATCTTCTATGTGGGCGCACTGGTGGCCATCATGTGCATCGTGCCGTGGACCTCGTTCAAGCCGAACGAGGACGGCTCCTTTGCCTCCCCGTTCATTATGGTGTTCCAGTACGCCGGGCTGAATTGGGCGTCCGCGCTGGTGTTCTTCGTGGTGATCACCGCCGCATCTTCCGCGCTGAACTCGCTGCTGTACTCGGCTGGCCGCCACCTGTACCAGCTGTCCGAGGTGTCGCCGAACCCGATGCTGAACAAGCTCGGCAAGGTGTCCGATCGCAAGGTGCCGGCCCGCGCCATCCTGGTGTCCGCGGCGCTGATACTGCTGTCGCCGATCGTCAACGCCATCCCCGGTGTGTCCGGAGCGTTCGTGCTGTTCTCGTCCGCCAGCTCCGCGGTGTTCCTGTTCATCTACATCCTGACGCTGCTGGCGCATCGCAGGTACCGCCGTTCCGCTGATTTCATTCCGGACGGGTTCGTCATGCCCGCGTGGAAGGTGCTCAATACGGTGGCAATCGTGTTCTTCGTGTTCATCTACCTGACGTTGTTCCTTGCGGACGATACGCGCAATTCCGCGATTGCCGGCCTGGTGTGGCTTGTGGGCTTCGGTGGATTCTCTATGCTGCGCGAACGCTACCGTAGCCGCGATTTGAAGGCCGCACTGGAACACAAGGAGTGATTGGACGGGCTGATTGGCTGGCGGCTATTGGTTGGGTGGCTGTTGGCTGTTGGCGGCTGACTGGCTAGCGGCCGATAGCCAATGACTGGGCTG
>OGPS01000700.1_pt1 | contig 29652 bp, 23 predicted proteins | sample 1552931 | NCBI WGS metagenome assembly OGPS01 (sample SAMEA2580252, study PRJEB22360) | human gut metagenome | biome: human gut; feature: human-associated habitat; material: faeces | place: Denmark | collected 2008/2010 | reverse complement strand
ATAGTCGTTAACCTTTACGAGTGTTAGAGTTAGCGAGGAGAGCTTCCACATCCTCACGATTGTAATAGCATTTATGTCCGATTTGGATAAAGGGCAGCACAGACGAGTCCCGATAGTGTTGCAATGTTCGCTTACTGATGTTCAGTATTCGGCATACATCCCCATTGAAGGCTGTTGCAATTCTCTCGGCTAAAGTGTATCTTTGTCATAGTGTAAAGAACAACGAATACTATGGCAACTATATACGACTTCACCGCCCTGACCTCTCAAGGCAAGGAGCTAAACTTAGCCGACCTGCGCGGCAAGGTCATCCTCATCGTCAATACCGCCAGCAAGTGTGGCTATACGCCTCAGCTGGCTGGGCTCGAGGAGCTACACAAGCAGTACCACGACCAGGGACTCGTCCTGCTCGGCTTCCCTTGCAATCAGTTTGGCGGGCAAGACCCTGGCACCGATGAGGAGATACGAGACTTCTGTCAGGTCAACTATGGCGTCACCTTCCAAATCATGCAGAAGGTAGAGGTCAACGGGCCCCACGCCCACCCGCTCTTTAAGTTCCTCAAGGAGGAGACGAGCCAAGACTCAGACCTGCCGGTCAAGCCGATACAGTGGAACTTCAACAAGTTCCTCATCTCCCGTGACGGCACCGACATAACCCGCTACGGATCGGCTAAGCTACCTAAGAACTTAGCCAAGGACATCGAAGCTCTCCTCTAACCCCCGCTAAAGCTATGTTTTCCTCTCCCATCTACTTCTGGCTCATCGCTGGACTACTTCTCCTACTTGTTGAACTACTCACGCCGGGCTTCGTTGTAGCCTGCTTTGGCATAGGAGCTTTGCTGGCAATCCTGCCGGCAGCCCTCGGCGCCTCCGTCACTTGGCAGGTGATTACCTTTTGCATTGGGTCGATCCTCGCCCTTTTGCTCCTGCGCCCAATGGTTCGCCGCCTCAGTCGCAACAAGGAGACCACCCGCACGGGCATAGAGGCGCTCTACGGGCGCACGGCACGTGTCACCGAGTGCATAGACGCTAGTCGGGAAACGGGACGCATCGCCGTAGACGGGGACAACTGGCGCGCCCGCACGGTGGCCCCCGACATGATCATCCCACGTGGCGAGATGGTTCGCATCGTCAGCAACGACAGCATCGTTATGATTGTCGAGCCTATCACTTCAACACCTGAATAACAACTAAAACACTACACATATATGGAAGCATCCCTCATCGTACTGGGCGTACTCGTCCTCCTTGTCATCTACATCATCGCCAAAGGGCTAGTCATCGTCCAGCAGTCTGAGACGATGATCATAGAGCGGCTCGGACGCTATCTCAAGACCCTTCCCTCGGGTATCAACCTGATCATTCCTTTCATTGATAAGCCACGCCCTATGGTTTGGCGTATCACAGCTTCATCCAGCAAGGGTGGTACGCTCGTGCGCTTTATCAATACCGACCGCATCGACCTACGAGAGAATGTCTACGACTTCGCCCGTCAGAGCGTCATCACCCGTGACAACGTCGTCACGGAGATCAATGCGGTTCTTTACTTCCAAATCGTCGAGCCACTCAAAGCGGTCTACGAGATCTCCAACCTCCCCGTAGCTATCGAGATGCTCACGCAAACCTCGCTACGTAACGTGATCGGTGAGATGGACCTCGACGAGACGCTCACCAGCCGTGACACGATCAATAACAAGCTACGCGACATCCTAGACGAAGCGACCAATAAGTGGGGTGTCAAGGTGAACCGCGTGGAGCTGCAAGACATCAACCCGCCCCGAGACATACGCGATGCGATGGAAAAGCAGATGCGTGCCGAACGTGACAAGCGTGCGCAGGTACTCACCGCTGAGGGTCAGAAGGAAGCGATGATTCGTGAGTCAGAGGGTCGCATGACTGAGTCGGTCAACCATGCCGAGGGTGAGAAGAAAGCGCAGATCCTCGCTGCCGAGGCTGACGCTCGCGCTACCATCCTTCGTGCCGAGGCAGAGGCAGAGGCCATCGAGCGCATCACGACAGCTGTCGCCAGCACGGGCAGCAATCCTACGCAGTACCTCATAGCGATGCGCTATCTGGACACGCTCGAGAAGATCGGTCGCAACAGCTCCGACAAGACGCTCTTCCTCCCCTACGAGGCAACGGGCATCCTCTCCGCCCTCGGTGGCATCAAGGAGGTCTCTGCCAGCGAGGTAGGCAACCTCCTCACCAAGGTCGGCAAGCACTAATCCCTCCTTGGCACAGTATGCCATAGAGGCCTAGCAAACTCACACGAAGCGTATGAGCAAGATCTCGATACGGTTTTTCAATGACCGAGAGGTGAGAGCCGTTTGGGACGAGACTGAGTCTAAATGGTGGTTCTCTGTGTTGGACATCATAGGAGTGCTCAACGACCAAGACGATTACAACAAAAACAGAAACTACTGGAAGTATCTCAAGACGAAACTCAAAAGGGAGGAAAGTGAAGTGGTTAGTGCCACTAACCAGTTGAAACTCCTCGCTCCCGATGGAAAGAAGCGACTAACGGACACCCTCGATGACAAAGGAGTCGTGGCTCTCGCACAGAGCTTTCCCAATGATCGGGCTATGCGCTTCGTGAAGTGGTTTGTGGGAGGAGAGGAAACTATTGATGGGCGCAGTCGCTCCAAAGCGTATGCCCTTTTTGAGAGCAACCTCTTAGACAGTATCGAAGTGGGTACGGTGCAAGGACTGCAACAGATACATGCCTATCTATTCGGTGGCCTTTACGACTTTGCAGGACAAATCAGACAAGTCAATATCGCCAAAGGAGGCTTTCAGTTTGCCATGGCTCAGTACCTACCTAACACCCTTACTAGTATAGAACGAATGCCAGAGCAGACTTGGGAGCAGATTATTGATAAGTATGTGGAGATGAATATCGCTCATCCTTTTAGGGAAGGTAATGGGCGTGCCACACGTATTTGGCTCGACTTAATGCTCAAGAAGCAACTTGGGCTGTGTGTGGACTGGAGCCAAGTGGATAAATATACCTATCTCGAAGCTATGAGAGCCAGTGTGGCAGATGCCACAAGCTTGAAAAGTCTACTACATGCTGCGCTTACGGATAAGGTAAACGATAGAGAAACTTTTATGAAGGGGATCGACTACTCGTATTATTACGAGCAAGAAGACTGAGCCTCAAAAGATAAAGATTGACGACTATTAAGTGTTGCAGCAGGAACGGACGCACAGACGTGTAGCCCGCTGTAGGGCTATGGTCTGTGCGTCCGTTGTATCAAGGCAATACGAGTAAAGAATAACCACACGATGAACAACACAGAGCAGATTGCCCACGTAAGGGCTCTTGAGGATGGCTCCTACGAGACGCAACCTCTCTTAGATCATCTACACGGAGTCGCGGAGCTGGCGCAGAGCTACGCTGAGCGCATCACCGATGACCCAGAGCTTGGCGAGATCGGTTACCTGCTGGGACTCCTGCACGACTTGGGCAAGTACCAAGCGGGCTTCCAGCGCTACATCCGTCAGCAGTCCGGTTTAGACCCGACGCTCAACGGGTGGCGCACCCCGCACAGCCCCGCAGGAGCACGTTACGCCTACGACTTAAAGCAGGTGGGCGGTAATCAGCAGCTTCTCAAGATCCTCTCGCTCTGCATCGGGGCTCACCACCGAGGACTCTACGATGCTTCTGAGTGGAAAGGACAAGTTGTTGACTCTAGTGATACTAAGAGAGCAGTAGCAGACCTAGTCAAGGGACTCCGACCTGAGGCGCTCCAGCTTGAAGAGCTTCTTCACAAAGCTTCTCTGGACAAGGTCGCTACGGTGTGGGACAAGCTATACGAGGAAGACTACCAGCTACTGGTTCGAATGCTTTTCTCCTGTTTAGTAGACGCAGACTTCCTCGACACGGAGCAGTTTATGTCTCCCGACAAGAGCCTTGTTCGTCAGAATGCCAAAGCTTCGCTAGAGCAGATGCGCGCTCAGCTAGAGGAGTATGTGTCGCATTTCAACCGTGAGGGGCGGATCAATGAGGCGCGAGCAGCTTTCCTCGACCTGTGCCGTAGCCATGGGCGCACGGCTCAGCGAAAGATCTACTCGCTCACGCTCCCCACAGGTGCCGGCAAGACGGTCTCCTCGATGATGTGGGCTCTAGAGCACGCCATAGCGCAGGGGTGTGAGCGCATCATCTACGTCATCCCCTATACCTCGATCATCACCCAGACGGCGCAAACCTTTAGGGACATCTTTGGGGCGGATCAAGTGCTAGAGCATCACTCAGATGTGGATGTCAAGGAGCGACCTGACGAAGCTATGGAGTACACCAAGCTCATGACGGAAAACTGGGATGTGCCGCTCGTCGTGACGACCAACGTACAGTTCTTCGAGTCGCTCTATGCTCATCGTGTGAGTCGCTGTCGCAAGCTACACAACATTTGCAACTCGGTTGTTGTCTTTGACGAGGTGCAGATGTTCCCCCCTCGGCTGCTCAACCCGATTCTGCGTGTGGTGGAGAGTCTGCACTACGCCTTCCGTGTAGAGCCTCTCTTCTGCACCGCCACGCTACCGGTCTTTGACAAAGACATCCTGTCAGACAGCAAGCGGTTCGGCCATGAGTTCTTCTTCTTCGAGGAGCCCATTCAGGAGGTTGTACCGTATGATGCCAAGCTTTTTGCGCCCTTTGACAAAGTTCGCTACCATTGGGACCCGCTTCGGCTCTCTACAGAGGAGCTAGCAGAGCGATTGACCGAGCACGAGAGCTTCCTCTGTATCGTAAACAGTCGCAAGGATGCAGCTCGTCTTTATGCCGCTCTGAAAGCTCAAGAGAAGGCAAGCGAGGGGCTGATACATCTCTCACGCAGGATGTGCTCGGCACACATTCAGGAGCGCATAGAGGAGATACGCCGTCGCCTGAAGGCTGGAGAGCCAGTGCGTGTCGTCAGTACGCAGCTGGTCGAGGCTGGTGTAGACCTAGACTTCCCCGTGGTCTACCGAGCGATGGCGGGTCTAGACTCGGTCATGCAGGCCGCTGGACGGTGCAACCGCGAGGGACGTATGGCAGAGCCTGGCGAGGTCTACATTTTTAGTCTTACTGATGGGACAAATGCCCTTGGTGAGATGAGCTGGGCGCAAGGTGCCCTGGAGGATCTGCTCGATCGGTTGGCTGAGCAGGGAGCTCCACAGAGAGAGGAGATAGAGCGTTACTACAAGGCGTTCTATAATGATGTCGACTGCTTCGACAACAAGAAAGATAAGGAGGTTTCCAAACGGCTTTGGGGCGACTACAACGATCGATGTGAAGAGTTACGCTTCGACTACGAGACTGCGAGCGAGTACTTTAGATACATCGAGAATCAGGACACACCGATCGTTATTCCCTATGGCGATCCGGGGAAAGCGATCATCAAGAAGCTCCAAAGCAATCTTCCGCTGACACGACAGGAGTACCGACAAATGAATCGGCTTACCGTTGGACTAAAACAAAAAGATTGTTTAACTTTGGAGGGAAGTATCTCAGTAAACGATAGCGGCATCGCTTATTTAACCGATGATAAGCTCTACAGCACGGAGACTGGAATACAGATAATCGACAGGACATCAACATTCATGACAGCATAAACAGATATGGAAGAGTATATAGATAAGGAGTACTGCCTGCGTGTGCGTGGACCCTTCGCCTGCTTCACACGCCCCGAGATGAAGGTGGAGCGTGTCAGCTATGATGTGATCACACCTAGTGCAGCGCGAGCCATCTTTCAGGCGATCTACTGGAAGCCCGCCATACGCTGGGAAATCACGAAGATAGAGGTGCTAGGCCCAATCAAGCGGTTTACCATCAAGCGAAATGAGGTGGCCTCTATTATGAGCAAAGGGAGTACAGGCATCAACGTTTCAGAGGATCGTAGACAGCGTGCCTCCTACATCTTACGTGACGTGGACTATCGGATCTATGCTAAGATGGTCTACATACCCGTGAGAGACCGATCAGCTAGCTGTCAGAAGCACTACAAAGAGGTGTACAGCGAAGCCGAGCGCAAGGCGGAGAACCCAAGAAAGTACCAAGAGATATTCGAGCGCAGAGCCAAGGCCGGTCAGTGCTTCACGATGCCTTACCTAGGGTGCCGTGAGTTCACCTGCGCCTTTGAGTATGTAGACCTAGAGCATGGAGCGACACCCTTAGAGCCCAAGCCTATCCCTGCGAGTCGTGACTTGAGCATCATGCTCTACGACATGGACTTCGAGCGGGATAGAAAGAATCCCCCAGCTATGTTTTATCATGCGCAGATGACCGAGGGCGTCATCACCGTCCCCCCGATGGATAGTAATGAGATACTGAGATGATCCTACAAGCACTATACAACTACTACGAAGCGATGCGCAAGGCTCATCGTATAGCAACCCCTGGACTAGAGGTCAAACCCATTGGCTGGGTTATCGTCATTCGAGAAGATGGCTCTTTCGTCCGACTGAAAAACCTCAAAGATCCAAGTGTCGAGAAGAGTAAAGGGCAGGACTATTTAGTCCCAATTGCAAAAAAGCGAAGTGGACAGCGTCCACCCGCACAGCCCTTTTGGGACAATCGCAAGTATATCCTAGGGTATGAAGAAAGCACAGAGGGTGTATCTCCTTGTATGGTTCGGTTTGAAGATTTCAAGCGAGCCATATCCGAAGTTGCAGACTTGTACCCAGACAATGCTTGCTTTAAGGCAGTCTGTCGCTTCTACGAACACTATCGTGGAGCCGATACACCCCTGCCCGAGGATGCTCACACCGATCGCGTCTTTGCGGAAGACTGGATGACCTTTCAGCTACAAGGTGACACAGAGCTTCTAGCTACACAAGATGATGCGTACGACCTTGCCGCTCAAGCCTACAGTACGGAGGAAAACCTTGGGCGATGCCTTATCACGGGAGAGGAAAAGCCCCTAGCAGCCTTTCATGCTCGGATTGTAGCTCCAGGCTCTCAAGCGGGAGCCACGATAGCGAGCTTCAACGATCCAGCCTACCTTTCCTATGGCAAGAAGCAGGGCGAGAATGCGCCGATCTCTAAGTACGCCTCCTTTGCCCATACCACGGCGCTCAATGAGTTGCTCCGCAATGAGCAGACACGCTACACGCTCGGAGACATAAGTTATGTCTTTTGGAATTCGAATCTTGACGATCCTAGTATCAACGAGACCTTTCGCACCGTAACCTTCGAAGGCGTAAGGAATGACGAAACTCAAGAGCAATCCGACACAGACGATGAGCAGCCTAAGCGAAGAGGTAAGAGTAAAAAGAAAGCTCCGAACCCAACGCAGGACACCTACAAAGTACTTGAGCAGTTCAAAGCTATCCGTGGTAACCGTGGCAAAGGGCAGCATTGGGAAGATGAGCGACAGTTTTATGTCCTCGGACTGACAGCAGGCGGACGCATCACCATCAAGTATTGGCAGCAGGGGACTGTATTGGAGATCTTCGATAGAGTCTACCAGCATCTCGTCGATATGAACATCGTCAGCTGGGACGGCTTCGTAGATGAGGAGAACCCTCCCCTACGCTCACTCTATGGCATCGTGAAGAGTGTCTCCACGCCCTCCAAGTCGAGCACCTTCGCCACAAACCTTGTGCAGAGCATCGTCGAAAGCATCCTCAGTGGCAATCCCTATCCGATGACCCTCCAGCAGGCCTGCATCAACCGCATCACGCAGGAGCGCACAGTCTCCGAGCTACGAGCGGGCATTCTCAAGGGCTGCATCAACCGCAAAGCAAGAATATATAAACAACTAAAAGAACTAGATATGGCTTTAGACAAGCAAAACGACAACATCGCCTACCTCGCCGGACGCCTCTTTGCCGTCCTCGAGCAGATCCAGCAAGCTTCACTAGGCAAAGGGGTCAATGCGACCATACGAGATCGCTTTTACGCTAGCGCCTCCACTCGCCCTAACATGGTGATGGGACGACTCATCGCACTGTCCAACCACCACCTGAGCAAGCTACGCAAGGAGAAGCCTGGACTAGCGGTAAATCTCGAGAAGCTCCTCGAAGAGATCTTCGCCTTGATCCCAGCTGAGGCGCCCACATTCCCCGCGACCTTCTCGCTAGATGAGCAGAGCCTCTTCGGAGTAGGCTACTATCATCAGAAAGTTGATACCTATAGGAAGGAAGAGACAACCAACCCAACAGAAGAAACAGAACAATAACCCATATAATCATGTTACAGAATAGATATGACTTCATCCTACTCTTTGATGTTAAGGATGGCAACCCCAATGGAGACCCTGATGGTGGCAACCTGCCCCGCGTAGACCCTGAGACTGGCGAGGGACTTGTCACCGATGTGTGTATCAAGCGCAAGGTGCGCAACTACATACAGATGGCGACTGACCAAGGGATCTTCGTCAGAGAGAACTCTGTCCTCAATGACTCCATCAATGAGGCTGTCGAAGAGGCTACAGGCAAGGATGCTAAGACGAAAAACGCCTCAGGCCGTGACAAGGCTCGCGCCCTCATGTGTCAGAAGTATTACGACATACGCGCTTTCGGAGCTGTCCTCTCCACGGGCAACAATGCTGGTCAGGTGCGTGGTCCCATCCAGCTAACCTTCGCACGCTCCATTGATCCGATCTTCCCTCACGAGCATACCATCACACGTATGGCTGCCACAGATGCTAAGGAGCAAAAGGCCAACGAAGAGGCTGACGACAAGGGTGGCAACCGCACCATGGGGCGCAAAGCCACCGTGCCCTACGGACTATATAAGATGTATGGCTTCGTGACGCCACACTTTGCCGAGGACACAGGCTTTACGGAGGATGACTTGAAGCTCTTCTGGAAGGCACTCGAGAAGATGTTTGATCTAGACCACTCAGCAGCCCGTGGACTCATGAGCCTGCAGAAGTTGATCGTCTTCAAGCACGACTCGCCTCTAGGCAATGCGTCTGCGCACAAGCTCTTCGAGCGTGTCACTGTAGCACGGCGTGAGGGACTCACAGGTCCCGCACGCGACTTCTCCGACTACACCGTCCAGATAGATCGCGACGGACTCCAGGGTGTCGAGGTCCTCGAACTGGTCTAGCCCGCTTTCACACAAAAGCCCCTCTCGTAGCGCACGCCACTACGGAGGGGCTTTTCCCATAAAACGACCTTTTCCATGAGACGCTACAGCGACGAGGAGCTACTGACAATCTCTGAGATACAACACTACTGCTTCTGTCCACGTCAGTGGCAACTGATCACCCTAGAGCAGCTATGGCACGACAACCATCTCACAGCGCTAGGGCAGATCCTCCACAAGCGTGTGGACCAGCCTGAGCTGAGTGCTCGTGTGGGTGACACGATCACGATGAGACGGGTGCCGCTCGTCTCCTACACTTTGGGGCTATACGGGCTGTCCGATGCGGTTGAGCTAACCCCGCTACGGGATCATAGCTTGACTCCCTTCCGACACCCTAAGTACCCAGGGGCGTGGCAGGCGACACCCGTCGAGTACAAACGTGGCAAGCCTAAGACTCACCTCGCTGACAAACTGCAACTCTGCGCTCAGGTCATCGCCCTTGAGGAGATGTACCAAGTCTCTATTTCCTGTGGAGCACTCTACTATGGAGAGACACGGCATCGCCTACAGGTCGAGATGGACGATGCCCTGCGGGCAGCGTGCTACGAAGTGTCGCGTAAGATGCACGAGGCCTTTGCGCAGCGCACGCCGATCCCAGCGCACTACACCCGTCAGTGCCGCTCCTGTTCTCTCCTCGATGAGTGCATGCCCCGTATCGCATCACACCAATCGGCGAAGAGCTATCTAAAGCATCACGACATACTCACCTCATGAGAAAGCTACTCAATACCCTCTATATTCTTACGCCCAACGTCTACCTGCTCAAGGACGGTACCAATGTCGTGGCGCGCATAGATGGCGAAGAAACCTTTCGCATACCGATACACAACCTCGAGGGAATCATCACATTCTCCTATATGGGTGCTTCGCCAGGGCTGATGCAGCTTTGCGTGCAGGAGGGTGTCAAGCTAACCTTCCTCACACCCACAGGTCGCTATATAGGTTCGCTAGAGGGACCCACGAGGGGCAACGTCCTCCTGAGACGTACCCAGTACCGCATCGCTGACGACGAACCGGCCGCAGCGCACTTCGCCGCACTATTTATCTCAGCCAAGATAGCCAACCAGCGATCGGTGCTGGGGCGCTACCTACGTGACTACCACCCGGCGGAGAGCGTGGAGGAGAGCTTTCAGGAGGCACTGAGCCAACTCAAGACTTTGCTAAAGAGCTTAGCCTACAAGCGAGATCGTATGACCATTATGGGTGTAGAGGGCTTAGCGGCGCAGCAATACTTTGCTCTCTTTCACCACCTCATACGGCGACCAGAGTTTACCTTCGAGGGGCGATCGCGACGACCTCCTCGTGATGAGACCAATGCGCTACTCTCGTTCTTCTATACCATCCTCGCTCACGAGGTCACGGCAGCTCTGGAGACTGTAGGCCTAGACCCATACGTGGGCTTCCTCCATACGGACAGACCGGGCAGAGCAAGCCTTGCTCTAGACCTTATGGAGGAGCTTCGCGCCTACCTCGTAGACCGCTTCGTCCTGACCGTCATCAACAAACGACAGGTCGCCCCCTCAGACTTCATCACCCAAGGCGAAAACGGCTACATCCTCAGAGACGAACCCCGCAAAGAGCTCCTAGCCGCTTGGCAGCAGCGTAAGCGAGAGGAGATCATGCACCCCTTTCTCCAGGAGCGCATACCCATAGGACTGCTCCCCTATGCTCAGGCGTTGCTCTTAGCCCGATGCCTCCGAGGAGACCTCGACGACCATCCTGTCTTCCTAATCCAAAGCTGATGTACCTACTTGTCACCTACGACGTGAATACCGCCTCGCCCGACGGGGCTAAGCGCCTTCGCCAAGTGGCGAAGATATGCCAAAACTACGGTCAGCGTGTCCAGAACTCGGTCTTCGAATGCCTCGTCTCTCCCGCCCAAAGAGTGGAGCTGGAGGCTGCGCTCACGGACACGATCAACTTATCGAGCGACTCCCTACGCATCTACCACCTCGGCACCAACTACCAGTCTAAGATCACCACCATCGGCAAGACAAAAGGCGTAGATCCCGAGGGCGTGCTACTCATATAGCACTTAGCCTCGTTCTTTTTTGCTTGTACTCCTCTGCGAATGCCAAGCGATCAGAGAAAAGGCAGACTATTCGCACAGGTTGAGAGACAAGCACATATCGCCTCGCAATCACCGCCAACGCACCGATATGTCCACCATTAGTTTTCTGTTCGCAATGGGTCATCGTCTAATCCTCTATTTATGCGTACCTTTGAGCATCGCAGTCGCACCCCGCACGGGGTGCGTGAATTGAAACTACAGAAGCGAGAGATGCTCCGCACCATGGAGGAGTCGCACCCCGCACGGGGTGCGTGAATTGAAACGCTTGCTAAGGTTCAGCCGGTGAGTGTTGACGCTGTCGCACCCCGCACGGGGTGCGTGAATTGAAACAGAATACTGTAGTTCGACTGTATTACGAAACATCCGTCGCACCCCGCACGGGGTGCGTGAATTGAAACTATCCGTTGGTTTTGGGATCACTTGAAGCCAGGTGTCGCACCCCGCACGGGGTGCGTGAATTGAAACCGAATCCCTATCATTTTGCTACTTGTAGCTATTGGTCGCACCCCGCACGGGGTGCGTGAATTGAAACGTTGGTCAATTGATCAATGAAGATGAGGATATAGAGTCGCACCCCGCACGGGGTGCGTGAATTGAAACATAACAAACTAGATTAAGATTACAGACCAACCAAAGTCGCACCCCGCACGGGGTGCGTGAATTGAAACTCGCGCCCCTTAGCTATTGCGGTCTGCTCATCGTGTCGCACCCCGCACGGGGTGCGTGAATTGAAACGCAGTGAACAAATCAAGCAAGGGTCTCCGTACCCGTCGCACCCCGCACGGGGTGCGTGAATTGAAACTGCCCCGATTGATACTCAGGGCGTGTTACAGATGTCGCACCCCGCACGGGGTGCGTGAATTGAAACAAGCGTTGATTATGATGCTCACTACTGCCGATTTTGTCGCACCCCGCACGGGGTGCGTGAATTGAAACTTTGTACCTTTGCTCTCGCAGAGCTCTGCTGAGGTCGCACCCCGCACGGGGTGCGTGAATTGAAACTTGCCAGCTGGCCTCCCCCGCAAATCGCATATGGGTCGCACCCCGCACGGGGTGCGTGAATTGAAACTAGAATCTCATCTGCGGTGTCTATCGTCACCTGGTCGCACCCCGCACGGGGTGCGTGAATTGAAACGCTTCTTCCGAAGACTGAAAGATGCCGTTTTTGGGTCGCACCCCGCACGGGGTGCGTGAATTGAAACGTAGATTACTTCAATGGCAAGCTAGCAACAAAGGTCGCACCCCGCACGGGGTGCGTGAATTGAAACACCTTACTCCAAACCTTAAACTGGTCATTATGAGTCGCACCCCGCACGGGGTGCGTGAATTGAAACTCATTAGATTGAGTCTGAACATAGACATTGCGCTCGTCGCACCCCGCATGGGGTGCGTGAATTGAAACTTGTCGTGTTGTTTGTCGCTGTTGAAGAGCTCGAGTCGCACCCCGCACGGGGTGCGTGAATTGAAACTTGAGGAGTTGCTCGACTTGCGTACGGATTACCGCGTCGCACCCCGCACGGGGTGCGTGAATTGAAACCTCGTAGGCTTTGGTGCGCTGGAGGTCGGTAGCGGTCGCACCCCGCACGGGGTGCGTGAATTGAAACTGATGTGGATAATCTGTTAGCTAAGGTTCAGCCGGTCGCACCCCGCACGGGGTGCGTGAATTGAAACAGCCCTTCAGCCTTATCTTGAAGCTCGTGTACTTGTCGCACCCCGCACGGGGTGCGTGAATTGAAACCTCCTCGGGTACGCACTAGCATCAGCGATGAGGAGTCGCACCCCGCACGGGGTGCGTGAATTGAAACGCTTGCTGTCGTCAGCTCCTTAGCTGTTGGGTCGTCGCACCCCGCACGGGGTGCGTGAATTGAAACGCCTCGGAGAGGTGGCACAGCGTTATCGTGCGGGGTCGCACCCCGCACGGGGTGCGTGAATTGAAACGGGATGATACCTCAAGCTTTAGAGATACAGGAGGTCGCGCCCCACACGGGGTGCGTGAATTGAAACGTCTCTCGTGCCTTGTAGCTACTGCGTGTCAAAAGTCGCACCCCGACGGGGTGCGTGAGTTGACGGTGTAGATGCGGACTACGATGCTTCATAAGAGCGATTGGCAGTCGGCACTAATACGATGACAGCCTCTATGAGCGGAAACGCTTGTGGAGGCTGTTTCTTTTTACGAGCTAATATGATCCTGACTATGAGACGAAGAACCTTTGTCTTGCTAAAGGCGTAACGCGCAGCATCAGATGAGGGCGCGGCGGCGACCGGTGGCGTAGAGGAAGGCGATCTCGATGAGCCCCGAGAGGATGACGATGACGACGAAGACGGTCAGCTGCACCTGTAGGAGCACAGCGATTAGGGCTCCAAGCGCGATGACGGCGAGCGAGAGGAGTTGGTTGATGAAGACCTCACGGTTGCGCCCATTGGCGGTGAGGACCAGCTCGATGAAGAAGCCCGAGATGAGCCATATCGGGATCAGTGTCGTCATCAGCAGGAAGACGGGTAGGATGAGATCCTCTATCGGACCATTGCCCATGATCCAGATGATCGGCTTGGCAGCGAGCATGAGGGCACCCATGCAGGCAACGCCCATTAGCAGTTCGCCACGCAGTATCCTCCGTATGCGCTCTGTCGTATAGCTGGTGCTGACCGAGGGGAAGAGCGCCATATTGAGCTGCTTGGTGATGTACATGACGACGCTGACGATCTTCATCGAGAAGTCGTAGCCCGTCAGGGAGGTCATGCCAAAGAGCGAGCCGATGACGAGGTTAAGCCCTGCCGACTTGACCGTCATCACCAGATAGGAAAGGAAGAGTGGCGTAGCCTCTCGCAGGAGGGCGAAGCTTCTGCGCAGTGAGACGAGGCGGAGCGAGAGCTTTTCGCGCCATAAGATATAGCCGAAGGCGATCCCCGCCGAGAGTATGTTGCTCGCTGAGGCGAGTAAGACGTAGCGAGCCATATGGTCGGGCGTGAGTACCCAGAGGATGATGGCGACGGCTAGGAGCACCTTCGTGGCGATCTGTATGTAAAGGTAGATGCGTGTGCGCTGGATGCCGATGAAGAACCAGTTGGGCATGATGACACAGGCCACGACAGAGAGAAAGCTCGCCCAGAGGAGTGTGCGGTAAGCCGCCAATGCTCCGATCCATAGCACGATGGGCAGGAAGAGCAGGAAGGAGAGGAGGAGCAGGTAAAGGCGACTAGAGAGTATCTGCGAAGTGATGTCGGACTTGCCAGCTAGATCGCCCTCCTTGTCGTAGCGAGCTAGGTAGCGGGTACCAATCATATCTAAGCCGTAGGTCACCAACGTGGTAAAGTAGGTGATGATCGAAAAGGCATAAACATACGCCCCATACGCCTCGGCTCCGACACGATGAATTAGGATCGGGTAGATGATCAGATGAAAAGAGGAGTTCAGCACATTGATCAATCCGAGAGAGAGGAAGTTCTCTAGGACTAGTCTATTACCTCTGACCATAGAGCAGAGTCTCTGGAGGAAGTGTTTCGGTGCGGGAAGGGGTGGCTGATTCATCTGATTCGATTGGGTGGGTCGGCTGAGGCTCATACGGCTCCAGCACGAGAGCAAAGGTACTACCTTCTCACGAAACGGGACTCTTGCTCTAACCTTTGCATCTGCCGACACATTATAATCCGGTTTGCTAAGATGATGTGTAAGTCGCTAGAGGGATATTTGTCATTCTCCACGGAGGAGATGAAAAATTCTTCGGAGGAATGAAATGAAACTTCGGAGGAATGAAATGAAACTTCCGAAGAATTTTTTCTTTCCTCCGAGGAAATCGGAATTTCCTCGGGAACTATTTGAGAAATTCCTCGGATAAAATCAGAATCAATCGAAACGATCGGGAATGTCTGACTAACTTGTCAGTGGAATGTGCGGGTTCATCTTTGCGTATGCTATCTCTTGATTTTGTATTACCTTTGTAGCACGAGGGTGTGTTGCCCCCTTGCGGGGTGGCTCGTCCTCCTTAGTCAAGTATCACCTTAGATAGTAATCATAAGTATATGAAAAGTTTCAATCCTATAGGTAGTCTGATAGTCCTCGTCGGGGCTCTCATACTCATCATACCCGCTCTGCTGGATAAGGGGGGGAATGTGTTCAATCTCATCGGTTGTATCGTGATGATTGCGGGATTTCTCCTACACATCTTCCTCAATAAGCGGATTACGACTATCAAGGAGTAACTTATCCCTCAGTGCCTGACTTGGCGCGGACTCCTGATCTAGTATACAGCCCCATGGCTATCGTTGAGGGCTTGCCTTGCTCATACGTAAGACAAGTCTCTCTCGTTCGTATATAAGGTCACCACTAGTCCACCCTTCCTGCTCGGTCTATGTACTACAACAAAGCGATCCTGATAGGCTTCGTAGGCGGCGACCCCAGCGTACACTATTCGCGTCGGGGTAGCTGTCAAGCATCGCTACGCCTAGCGACCTCTGTACCAGGCTACACGAGACGTGATGGCACGCAGATCCCTGACCGCACGGAGTGGCACACGGTGGTAATCTTTGGTACGCTGGCACAGTTTGTCGAGCGTTGGGTACGCAAGGGGTCTCATCTACTCGTGGAGGGTGAGATACGCTACAACAGCTACACAGATCGCCAGGGACAGGCGCAGGCACGTACAGAGATCTGGGCGGACAAGGTCACCTTTGTGGATCGTCCCAAGCAGAGCGCCAATAGGGAGCGAGATGTGACTCGTCAGGCTACCGAGGAGCCTGACCCTAGTGGAAGTAGCTCACAAGGACAACAGCATAAGTCACAACAGTAGCAGCAATGGGTGATGCCTTCTTATTAAGCCTTTTCGGGGGAATTGTGTACAGCAGTCCAATCGTTTGGATAGATGCTATACCGCTCCTGATCATCCTCTTCTTACTGCTTTGCTCCGCCTTTATGTCGAGTAATGAGGTGGCATTCTTTTCGCTCAACCCGCAAGAGGTACAGCAGATCAAAGAGCAGGAGCACCCGAACGACCCACGACTACTCCGACTCTTATCGCACTCGGAGCAACTACTAGCCACCATTCTGATCGGCAATAATGCGGTCAACGTGGCGATCACAATCCTCTGTGCGTGGTTTGTAGGGGAGCATTGGGACTTCTCGGCCAATCCGGCTGCCGGCTTCATCATTCAGACGGTCCTCATCACCTTCTTGCTTTTACTCTTTGGCGAGATAATCCCCAAGATCTACGCTCAGCGCCACCCACTCTCCTTCATACGTATGACGGCTCCTACCGTATCTGCTCTTTACAAGGGGATCGCTTGGTGCTCCAGGGGCCTGATCAAGACCTCTAAGCTCCTTGGCTCTAATGCTAAGAAGGGACACGAGCTCTCTGTCGACGATCTCTCGGAGGCTGTCGCTCTGACTACCGAGGGAGACAATAAGGAGACGGAGATGATCCATGAGATTGTCAAGTTTTACCACAAGACGGCCGACGAGATTATGGTGCCTCGTGTCGATATGGTCGGTGTCAACTACCACTGGGCTTATCATCAGACGCTGAGCTATGCGGTCGATACGGGCTACTCACGACTGCCAGTCTATGATGGGTCGCAGGACACGATCCAAGGGCTGCTATATGTAAAGGATCTCCTACCTCACATGCACGAGGAGGACACCTTCCCCTGGCAAAAAATCATCCGACAAGCTTACTTCGTACCTGAGAATAAGAAGATCGACACCCTGCTGGAAGAATTACAGCAGGAGCGTATCCATATGGCGATCGTAATCGATGAGTTTGGCGGTACCTCGGGGCTGATCACGCTGGAGGATATCCTCGAGGAGATCGTCGGGGAAATCGTCGATGAGTATGACGATGAGGATCCACCCTACGTACGTCTTGCCGATGGAGTCTATCTGATCGATGGGGGAATGTCGCTGATAGATCTCTGCAAGCTCCTCGATGTAGAGCCTGAATACTTTGCACCGCACTACGAGGAGGTCGACACGGTCGGAGGGTTATTTCTTGAGGTGCTACAGGAGATCCCTCAGGTGGGTCAGCAGATAACAATATCGGACATTGACTTCATCGTGACACGCATGGAACGCCACCGTATCATGCAACTCAAGATGCGTCTGCATCCCAAGGAGCAGTCCGATACTCAGTCCGATAGTCAGACTGAGACTCAGGCGTGACCTACTCACAGCTAGACCTGCCACTAGGGGGGACACTTTACATCGCTGAGCTGCCATCTGATGTCGCACCCAGCCTATCCACCTACCGCTCGCTAACGCACCAGCTACTCGACGAGGTTGTGCCCAGAGATACACCCTGGGAACTAAAACACCTCCCCTCTGGTGCACCCTACCTTATCTCGCCTGATCATGACTATAGTATCTCCATATCCCACAGCGGTAGCTATGTGGCTCTAGCCATCTGCGAGGGGCAGTACGGTATCGGCGTAGATCTACAGATCGCCAGTGATAAGTTGGCACGTATAGCTCCGAGGTTTATGTCTCCGATGGAGCTGACCCACTATAAACATCTTGTGGCAAGCGAAGAGCTACTCAAAGCACGCGAATGGCTCTACACGGTATGGGGGCTCAAAGAGGCTGCCTACAAAGCCTACCCGCTCCATGTCGAGCGTGACCTCGCGACCAACTACATTGTCTCTCCACCCGAAGCAAGTGTCTCTAGTGAGCCCTATAGTGACGGAGGGAATGGTCCAATTGTCCGTTACACCGTCTATGCTGACGAAGGGGACGATCGCCCTACCCTCCTCTCAGGCTACCTCCTCCGTAGCATCGCGACTGCGCCGTACCACCTCACCTACGTTCAGGCGGAGCAAGCGAAGTAGCCCAGTGTAGGAACACACGGCTACCTGTCAAACTGTGCGTCCATACAGTTTTCTTTGTTTCATCGGGTTACCCAATTTGCGGGATCTAGGAGAAGAGATTACCATCCGACAATAAGTAAGGAGCGTGATAAGGATCTCTGTCCTTACCACGCTCCTATCTATAGATTATGGGTGCGCACCTAGTCTGTTGGGTCGCGCTAGACCCATGATGAGACCGTATGTCTTATGACGCTATGGTCTCGTGAAGAGAATTTACCTGGTGATGTACTGTGTGAAGGTACCAGCAGCCGTCTGCATCACGACAACGTAGCAACCAGCAGGTAGTGTAGAGAGATCTACGACGCGTCCTGGCTGATCGATCTGCATCACGTTAGTACCATCGACGGTTAGGATACGGAGCGTCAGCACCTCAGCACTGTTCTCCACATATAGCTGTGCCGTAGCGTCGAGCTGCGTAGGATAAGCGACAGGCTCGAGACTGCGCTCTACCTCGCTGACACCTACAGGAGCATAAGCACCGCCATTCTCGTAGACAACCTCTACGGTGTAGCTGTCGGTCGTGTTGCCCGTAGCATCTTGATACTCATTGGCAGTGATACCCTCAGCAACGACCTTACCATTCTTGAGGAGCTTGTAGCTCTTGACCTTGGGGAATGGTACGGGTACCTTACCCTTAGCAAAGCAGGTGAAGTCGCTGTGCTGCTCTACGTTCTCAGAGGGAGCGAAGACGAAGCGCATAGCGTGATACTCCTCAGGTACTGTAGAACCCTTGTAGTTGCTCTCGGGGTATGGCACAGCCCTTTGACCAGTGAGTAGGAAGGCGTCTACGTAAGGACGTAAAGCGTCGTTGGTGTTCTTGACACAGACGACACCTGCAGCGTCATCATTGTTCGTGATACCATAGCCGATGAAGAGATCATTCATAGGATTGATCCTGAAAGGCTTGTCTAGAAGTACGGTAACCCACTCACCGGACTTCCAGTCTTGTGGCACGTTGAACATCTGCTCATACGTGATACCAGCTATACCACCCAGCTTGTCATTCTCCTCGGTACCATTGCGCAGGATGATCGTGTAGCGCTGAGCATCCTGATTATTCGGGACATTGATCAGAGAGTCAGGTACGAGACGTACGGCATAGAGCGTAGGAGTAGGCTCACCGACAAAGCGATCACTAGCGATACGCACCGTCAGATTATAGCGATTTGGCGTAGTGTAGCGACCTCCTAGCTCAGCCTTAGGATGCTTGTAAGATATGAACTCCATCTTGTCGGGATAACCGAAGAGAGAGACCTCCTGTAGATTAGCGGGATCATGCCAAGAGACGAGGACACCCTTGCTGCTAGCCTTCGCGGTAGCGGGCATCGTGTGTACAGCATTGCCCCAGTAAGCACCCTGCTCGATGAGATCAGACTCGCCTGAGGTGTATGCCTTACCTTCATTATGTCCATCGTCGGGTAGCGTCTTGCCACCGTAGTCGTAGCGTACCTGTACACCATAGACGACAGAGCCCTCACGAGCCTTGTCTCCGAGAGCGACCTCACGAGACTCGGTGTACTTATTGTCTGTAATCTCTGTGATAAAGGCTCCATTGCGATAGATGCGATAGAAGACCTTCCACTCAGCAGGGATTGTGTTCTTGTCAATAGCTGCCCAAGAGAGATGAACCTCCGTATTGGTCACCTGTACCTTGAAGTCAGACACAGGCTGTAGAGGCTTCAGACCATTGCGCCACGTACCCTCTAGACGACGAGCTGTACCCCCATCCTTAGGATCGAGGTAGATGTCCATACAGTCGATCGAGTCATTCTTCTTAAAGTGATCCCAGTGGAACTTGAGACGTCCGTAGAAGTCATCACCCTTTGTACGACCACCTGTGAGCGTACCGACGACTAGGTGCTCAGCACTAAATAGTGAAGAACCAGAGGAACCACCCTCGGTAGCACCCTTTGTATATTGGAATACGAAGTGAGCCTTCTCAGCTCCCTTATCACCATCACTATCCCACTGACCTATTGTGATAGGGCCATCTGCGATAGAGATCTTCTTAGCATCTCCCGTCGGGTGGTGTATACCTACAGCTGGGGTCTTGGGCAGTACAGACCAGCGATCCCAACCATTGTAGTAGACGCGATAGTTCTCAGGCACCTGTGTATGTGCCTCAAGGAGTAGACCATCACTCATCCCCAAGAAGGGAAGGAACGTACGCACATCACACCCTACGACAGACTTGCCACGATTGAGTGCTACAGAGCCATTGCTACAAGTAGGCTTCTCATAGTGGAAGACGAAGGTCCACTTGTCTAGATCCTTCTGCACTACCTCCTGCTCTGTGGTCAGTGAGATACAGTGTGCAGCAGAGAGAATGAAAGGTCTGAAGTCTTCGTTGGTGTTGTTCAGCAGGTTGCCCGAACAGAGTCCCACGCTTTCCCCATCATACATGATGAGCTGGCAGACACCCGTCTTCTCAGCTTGCCACTCAGCACCCTCAGGGCAGTTGATGCCGATCTGAGGGATCGGATCACCACTCTCATCCTCACCGGGATCGAAATGGCGACGGAGCTTGTTGGTCTTGTTGTCTACTCTAGCATCGTAGATGTAGCCGACACCAGATACTAGTAGCGTAGGCATCGCTCCCGTACGTCCTGGCTCATACTCCATAATGACCTCATCACCATTCAGTGGCTCATTGGCAAAGCCTCCATGCTTGGGATGGGTCTCATAGGTGTAAGCTCCTAATAGTGCAGAGCGATCAGGCGTATAGATATAGAGACGACCACCATCGTTGGGGATAAAGAAGTCATCATAAAGGAGCGTCATAGCCTGAGCTCCTGGAGAGGAGATACGAAGACGATAGATCACCTTGCCAGACTCCAGCTCGGTAGCCTGAGCCTGACGAGAGAAGTCGATAGAGGTCTCTAAGACACGACCAATGGTAAGGCGCTTGAACTGTACCTGCCCCTTGTTCCACTGGTGTGCTGTCTTGAAGTCCTGGACGTTGAACTCGGGGAGGACACGAATGACAGGCGTAGCCTCAGCCGAACGTAGCTCTGTCGTGGAGGCTGTGAAGCCAGCAGGTACGCCTCCAAAGGACTGCTGTGCTACGAGCCCTCCAACCCAAGAGAGGGCTACGACACCCACAGCTAGTAGTTTGGATATAAATGAATGATTCATAAAGCGGTGTAAACTGTGCTTTGTTTGATTAGATATAACTATAGAGTCTAGTCACGACCCAAACATAAGATACAGTGTGGAGTGACATAACTACTGTGTCTCCACACTGTACCTTATATTATAGAGTCGTCTCTGTCATCAACGACGTATGATCAGCTTGCGAGGATCATTGCCTATGAGGACAATGTAAGTACCCTCGGGTAGATCAGCTACTGATAGCTCTGCATAACCCTCACGACTGGTAGCATAGCTACGAACGAGCTCGCCTGAGAGCGTGTAGATATTGACCGTCGTAGCAGGCTGTGCACCAGCGATGGTGACGAAGTCTGTAGCGGGGTTAGGATAGAGCTGAGCCTCCTCAGAGCTTGGTACGGTTGGCATGATGACACCGAGCCACTTCTCGCCATCCCATGTGATAGTATCTCCTGGCTCCTCACCGTTTTCATTTTGGAACTCAGCGAAGATCTCCATATCGTCTGTCAATGTAAACGTCTTTGAGCTAAGGATGTTGGTTTTCTTACCCGTCTTAAGGTTGGTCAGTTTAAGGTCAGAAAGCTCCCAGTCTGAGGTCTCGCTCGTCTCAGCAATCACCTCGATCTCCATACCACGAGGTAGACCTCTCGTATCGAGACCGTCACCCTTGAGCTTGAGGGTACCCTTGCCGAGCTTCTTTAGAATCACCTTGCAGACGTCGTCTGTAAAGGTAGCAACAACCTCTACATCTGCATCCGTAGCATAGAAGTAGCGATCCTTAAAGATATCAATAGTGTCACCCTTGGAGACCTTCTTAAGGCTATTCAGAGCGTATCCACTCTCGTGATTGTCTGTGATCACAATCTTAGTGTCGGAGTAAACCTCGTCTAGCTGTGTCTTACCATTGACCATAATAGAGCCACCCTTGCCTTCAGTCTTGGTCGTAACCTTGCAGACTGCAGCTCCATCATAGTTGCTCCAAGTACGCTTGTCATAAACGCCCCAGCCTAGCTCATGAGCAGCCTCTACATGTGACTTGAGGCAGATGTTCTGCTCCTTATCACTACGTGTCTCGAGAGCATAGATGCTACCAGCGAATGATCCAGTGAGGACTTCCTTCTTAGGTAGAGACTTCATAAGAGCCATCATAGCGTCTCCCTGAAGGTTGTTGTTCTCAACGTAAACCTCTCCAAGAGCAGGTAGCTTTGGGAGCTTAAGACTAGTAAACTTGTTGTTTCCGAGATTCAAACTGTATAGATTGCTACATCCCTCTAGATTGACAGAGGTGAGCTGATTGCCCTCTGCGCTGAGCGTAGATAGCTCTCCAAAGCCTGACAAATCAAGAGTGGTGAGCTGGTTACCACCAACATAGATTTCTCTCAGATTCGCCTTACCACCCGTTAGATCTGCAGATGTGAGGAGGTTGTCACTGACGACAACTGTGCTGAGGCTAGGACAATTCTCTATGGAGAAGTTTGTGAGCTTATTATATCTCAAGTTGATATTAGACAGCTCCTCTAGTCCTTTGAGGTGCATCTCTGTGAAAGCATTGTTGTTTAGACTGAGATACTTTACCGCAGGACAACCCTTGAAATCAATTGAAGTAAGCTTGTTGTTACTCAGGTCTATGTCATAAAGCTCACTATTGCCACTGAACGTAACCTTCGTAAGTTCGCCTGCGTGCAAGTCCAAAGTCTCCAAAGCAGATAGACCAGAGAGATCTATCTCAGCAAGCTTAGTCGTCTTAGCGCTCAGGTTCTCTAGAGTGGTACAACCTCTTAAATTGATAGATCTGAGCGGGTTAGTAGATACGCTAAGCCACTCAAGATTTGAAGTCTTAGAAAGATCTAGAGAAGTAAGGGCATTGCTAGAGAGGTCTAGTGATGTACAGGAGACACCGTTTAGATCGATCTCCGTCAGCTGATTAATCGGCAGAGAGACCGTTTCTAGATTAGGCGCCCCAGCAAGGTTGATGCTCTTAAGCTTATTGGCATCAGCCTTGATTGATTTCAGCTTGTCATTGCCTCCGAGCTTAATGGTGTTGATATCAGCTGTAGTACAGTTTAGACTTTCTAGAGCAGGTAGTCCTGTTAGGTCTAGCTGCTTAAGCGCATTAGTACCACAGATCAGATCGCTAAGATGGACACAGTTCTCAAACTCAAGCGTCGTAACGCGAGACATAGTACACTCGAAGGTGTAAATGTCGCCTGAGATAGACACAGGCTTCTGTGTGATCTCATAGGCAATCTTGCCTTCCACCATAACAGGCTTGGCTCCATCGACAGTGATGTCTTTGCTCGTACCATCGGGACCAGTGAACATGAGGTTCATTCTGTCACCGACATTGAGTTCGGTACCAATGGTAATCTTACCAATGGTGGGTTCCTGAGCCGAAGCTCGGAATGCAGTTAACCCCAACACGCTTACTAGCGTGAGGAGAAGGAGTAGTTTTGACTTCATATCCTTATATAGTTAGTTGATTAGTGTCTGATAGTAGTAGCACTCTAGAGATGCTCAGAAGAGGAGCGGCTCTAGAGTGCTATGTATTTAGTCGATCAGTACCTTTGTGGTCTCAGACCCGTAGGTTACTAGATAGAGACCTGTAGGAAGTACTATCTGAGTCTCTAGCGCAGAGGTCGTATAGACAACCTGACCATCGAGTGTGTAAATCGCTATGGGAGCGACCTCTGGAGCGACGATAGAGAGGAGACCTCCCGCTACGCTGATCTGCAGTGGCGAAACTGGCTGAACGAACTCATTGCCTACTGGATAGATCTTGCGGAACTTCTTCCAGTTTTTATCTTTCTGATAAGCTTCTCTAGCCTCTGCAGGTACCTCTAGGAGCACCTTCTTGTAGAAGTCTTTGCCCATGTCGTAGACTTTGCCATCGCTATCCGCGCCCACTGCTGGAGGTGTGACGGCAAGTATCTGTAGCGTGCCACCTGTTTTCTCCATAGCTTCATTGCCAGAGAATGCTTGATCCTCGACCAGCGTGACGTTCTTACCAAGAATAATCTTTGTAAGCTTAGCGCAGTCACTGATGCAGTATTTGGGAACCACCTGAACCTTCTCAGGAAGCTCTATCTCCTTGAGTGAGTACATCTCAGAGAAGGCTGCTTGTCCTACACTATCGACAGACGTTGGGAACTTGACCGAAGCTGTCCAACTGCAGCCCAAGAAAGCGTAAGGCTCCACGATGGTAATACCATCAGGGATGGTGACAGCTGTAGTGCCCTTGTAGAGACAAGTGTGGAGAGAGTTCTTGACCTTGTCAATAAGGAGCTTTCCCTCATGAGTTCCATCAGACTTAACTTCATAGACGGTATTACCCTCAGCGAGCTTAAAGGCTTCATACTTCTTGAGTTGATAGAAAGCTCCAGGAGCTATCTCTGTAACAGAAGCTGGTATGGTCATCTCCTCAAGGGCCTCACAGGCGTAAAATGCATCTTCGCCTATCTTCTCCAAGCCCTTATTGAGGACGATTTTCTTAAGATATCCACAACCATAGAATGCATCATCAGCAATTTCCTTCACCGTTTTAGGGAGCGTCACGGCAACAATATTCTTACGTTGAGTAGGACAGAGATAGAGTATCGTCTGCTCCTTATTATATAGGACCCCATCCTTCTCAGAGAAAATAGGATTCTCAGCAGCCACTTGAATAGAGCTGATGGCAGGACAGGCTAGAAATGGACGATCTCCCACTTCCTTCAGTCCTTTGCCAATCTGGATCTTACTTAGACTTTTACAATAGAAGAAGACATTGTCCCCCATCTTCTCAATCTGATCAGGGATGACTGCCTCTAGGATGGCCGTCATAGAGAAAGCCCTATCCTTGATCTCCTTACAAGTCGCAGGATAGCTGACCGTACTGATTTCATTGAATGCAAAAGCTGCCTTTCCTATAGCAACAACGGTGCATGGCACCACATCGTTACCATCTTTGACGTGGAGCGTCTCTGGGATCACTACATCCTTAGCGTAGATACCATCCTTACGCTCTGCCACAGACTGGGCCTGTGCGATCTCGACGGTCTTTTTGTCCTTATCAACGTAACGCACATTGAATTCCTCCTCGGTTTTGAGGATAGGACGCGTGTCTGTCGCCTTGACACCTTGCGACATAAGCTGTTGATCCTTTTTGAGAGCATAACGAGAGCTGTAGGAAGTCTCCTCAACACCCCCATCTTCATGACTGGAGAGATCAACTGTTTGGGCCGATACTTGTAGCGAGAGTCCACTCGTCGCCATAATTAGCCCTGCGGTAATTAGTAGTTTTTTGATCATATAATATTCTTGCTTAGTACTATCTAAACTCTATCTGCGTGATTTCCAAATCCGTACAGTTTGTTTGAGATTGGCTTCAATTAGTCAGTCCTCAAAAACATCGGCAAGTTACGAAAAAACAGCGACATGACAAGTCCAACAGCAACTTTCCCTAGGGCTGACGCATCACAATAATATAAGCTGAGCGAGCTCATCTCAATCTCTCCCGAAGAATTTTCAAATTCCCCGGTGGATATTGTTGATTTTCTTCCGAGGAAATGGCGAAATTCTTCGGACTTATCAGTTGATTCTTCCGAAGTTTCAGTTGATACCTCCGAAGAATTTTTTCTTTCTTCCGAGGAAATCGGAATTTCCTCGGGAGCTATTTGGGAAATCCCTCGGGAGGAATCCGAAACATCAGAAAGATTCGCGTAATCAAATAGGATTTGTAGCCACTGTGTAGCGATACACGAGCCGTGCATCCTAGTTATTGTCATGTGTGGCTCCCAGCAAACTGGTTATAATGCGTTAGTTCTAGCAACTTCGCACATTCCAATGTCAAGTGTAACCCGTAGGGACGCCCAGTCTGAGCGTCCATCCCCGTTAAAACTACAGACACTGTAGCCTTTGAGACAACGGACGCACTCTCGCTAGAGACTAGCCGAGCATCCCTACAAAGGGCTACTCGTCTCGCTTTGAGACAACGGAAGCACTCTCGCTAGAGACTAGCCGAGCGTCCCTACAAAGGGCTACTCGTATCGCTTTGAGACAACGGAAGCACGACCGCGTTCCTACAGAAGTCGTCTCACTTTGATGCAACAGGGGCTACTCGTAAGAGTTGAGGAATCTAGGTTATATAACATCAAGAGGAGGCTCTGTAGCAAACGCTACAGAGCCTCCTCTTGTATTAAGATATAAGGTTAGTTACTCCCTTATATATAGTATATAACTAGCGGCGGACGATGAGGCGATGCGTCTCGCCACCTACTCGTAGGATGTAAGCGCCCTCCTGTAGCTGTGTGAGGTCGATGCGTAGCGTGTCGCTAGCAGACTCTACCTGATATATCCGCTCACCCTCTAGCGAGTAGATAGCTACTGTAGCTCCCGCGGGGATACCCTCGAGGAGAACGTAGTCACGTGCTGGGTTAGGATAGAGACGTAGCTGCTGTGCTGCAACGCCTTCGACGCTCGTGTGGTCTACAAACTCTGCCTTGACCTCCGTATTGGCGATCACGGTAAAGCTCTTTGTAGCCATGATGTCCTTACCATTAGCGGTAAGCGTCTTGAGCTCACACTTGTCGTTCTTGCCTCGAGCCTCCACCGTTAGCTTCGTGCCGTAAGGTACTGCATTTAGATCGACATCCTCTTTGACGCTGATAGATCCATGCTCGTTGCTCGTTAGCTTGACCGTAAATGCCCTTACCTTGGTGAAAACACCCTTGACTGTTGTAGCGGCAGATACTGTAAAGCTCTTTGCAGCTAGGATGTCCTTGCCATTAGCCTCGAGCGTGGTCAGCTCGTAACCAGCAGCTGGCTTAGCCTCGACGGTTAGCGTAGTACCATCAGGTACAGCCGTAAGGTCTTCATAACCCTTGATGATCAGCTCACCTTCACCCTCGACTTGCTTCGTGACAGGATAATCCTTTTGTACTGAAGTTCCCTTCTTGCAGGTTACCTCTATGATAGGCTCCTCTAGGATCGGCAGACGATGCTTTCTGTCATCACCCATTTCGAAGAAGCTCATCGTCAGCTGTATCTTATTACCACCGACGACACCCAGTCTCTTCACTAGCTCGGGTAGCTTTGGCGTGAGGATCTGCTCACCTTGTGGTGCGATAGAGATCGTCACCAAGTCAGTCCACACCTGCTCGAAGCCATACTTAAGTATGTAGCGACACTTTACCTCATGATCTGGAGCTATGGTACCGACGTTCTTAACACGGATTTGAGAGAACTCACCCGTACCTAGGTCTACCTCCATAGGCTCAGTCTTAGAGGCTGGCTCGATGACGTAAGCAGTTCTGATAGCATCAGACGCCTCAACGGTCACATTGGGTAGCTCGAAGTACTGCATCTTACCCATATCCTCCGTCTGGTAGGAGACACGGAGCGAGATCGTACCCTTGGCATAGGGGCAGCGTTCCGCGTTGAAGGTCACCTCTTGCGTCTCCCCAACCTGTATGGCGGGTAGGATATCAGAGTAAGCTCGCCACTCACCGCCCTCGGGCTTGATCTCGAGATAGAGTGGTCTGAAAAACTCGCCACGACCTGTGTTCTTGAGCTTCAGGGAGACAGTACTCTTCTCGTAAGCCTTGAAGGTAGAGCTAGCACTACCCTCGACCATCTCAAGCTGGGCAAAGGGGTGTGTGAGGTCTTCCTTGACCTTCCAGCCTAGACCCTCCTTCTCAATGGTGAAGGTGTGACGACCCTTGCCATTCTCATTATAGCCCTCACGTACATCCATAGCGCAAGGTCTCCACTCCTTCGTACCATCAGGTAGCGTGACTTCATAAACTATGAAGATGTCCCATGTACCCTCAGAGAGGTACTTCGTCACATCTAGGTCTGCCTGGAACTCTGGTACAAGGTCATAGAGACTAGCTAAGTACTTATACTTCTTATACTCGTCCATATAGACCGTATCGGTCGTGCCGAGCTTGGCAGCAGCGATGGTCGTATAGCCTAGATACTGATAGTCTGCTTTGCCCTCTTCATTTAGGGTAGGCACATCGCTGAGCCAGACAGAGTAGTTGGCATCCAGGATTCTGATTATTGGACCACCCGTGAGGTGTGTGGTAAACTTGCGTGTAGTGACGAGAGGAAGCTCAGTATCCTTAGAGGTACCATCACGATCAGGCGTAATGCCCACGACGATGCCCTGCTCCATGCTAAAGCCTCCACCGAAGCCTCCACCGATACCTAGGTCGTCGGGCTGTAGGAAGTTAAGGTTGAAGTATCCATTAGCGAGACCGCTCCAGCCCCAGTTGATGTGATAGAGCCCCTCGTCGTTATAACCATCGCATACGAATGCGTGACCACCACCAGTACCTGTACCGCTGTATACGACAGGACGCTGCGCAGCGAGCTCCGTGCGTATGATCTTATCCCACTCAGGCTGGGTATAGTTGACACGTCTCTTGAAGGTCACCTGCTTGTTATAGCGGAAGTTGTTACGCAGAGCACGAACGATCAGCGGTGCAAAGCTACCGCTGGCTACTGGATCATAGTCCGTCTCGATAGCGACGCCTGCATGATAGCAGAGCAAGCCTAGCGCCTCCGTCTCCTCGGCAGTTGCTTTAGTAGGATCTTCATAAGAGGCAGGCATGTTTGCCCAGTCGTAAGTCGTCTTACCAAAGTTCACCTTATGCTTGCGAGTCTTGTATGGCTCCTTGTACTCTACCTTGCCCTCGCCCTTGTCAGGCCACTGATAGTAGCGCATCACCTGTGCGTAAGCGGTAGCAACACAGCCCACAGGCATGTGCTTGCCCTTGCCATCTACTGGAGTCTTTGAGTTCCACGGAGCAGACTGATCCCACTCGATGTCGCCTAGCAGTGGAGCCACCTCTGCTGGCTCACCAGCTTTTGGTAGAGTCGGGGTCAAGCGTGTCTGCCACGCTACTTGCCCCATAAGTTCATCGATACGCTGCTGACAAGCCTCTAGGAATGCTGCGAGATTGTCTGGCATCGCCTCAGCGGAGAAGGAACCCGTCGTAGCATAGCCTATGTAAGGAGCTAGGCGATCATCTCCAGAGACGATCACGAAGCCACGATTCTCACCTCTATTATACACGTAATAGTAGCGAGCAGGCTCATCTGTCGATTTAAGTTCATACCCATTGGATGTGCAAGCGGGTGCTGACACAAGGGTTAGCTCAGCAGAGCGCAGTTGCTGCATCTGCGTGTTCTTTTGGAAAAACTGCTCTGCGAGCAGCCTAGCCTCCTGCTCTCGTAGTGGGCGTGCAAAGATCTGCACCCCTCCACAGAGCAATAAGCATAGTGTCATGGTCAGCATTCGAGACCGACCGAGTAGCGAGTAATTCATAAGCAAGTAGTTTTGTTAGTCAATTGCATCGTGCAAAGATATAAAAAACGGAGGGAATGCCAACCCGGACTTTGCATTTCTTGTTTTTGTAAGGTTCACAAGTCGCTCTCCACATAGATGGAAAAAACTTCGTATCTCCTCAGTGGAGATTTGCTGGAGTCAGAGAGTCATAAAAGAGTTAAGGCCAGGGGTGACGCATTATACGGGGTAGGTTTACCTACGTCTTAGATCTCGGGAAAT
>OGPS01000688.1_pt1 | contig 30053 bp, 27 predicted proteins | sample 1552931 | NCBI WGS metagenome assembly OGPS01 (sample SAMEA2580252, study PRJEB22360) | human gut metagenome | biome: human gut; feature: human-associated habitat; material: faeces | place: Denmark | collected 2008/2010 | reverse complement strand
TTGCGTCGCGGTCTCGGCGCATCCAGTATTGTTCATTCGTCATTTTTCTCATTGTCGTTTAGGGTTGGGGTTAAAGCTCGTACCAGCCGAGCCGCTTTAGTTCTTCAATCAGGGATTCTTCCATAGTTCAGTCTCTATGGCCGTCAGGATTATCCGTCGTGGCGTGATCCCGTTCGTACTGCACAAGGGCGTTTTCGAGGGTTGCGGCTGCGGTTTCATGCTCGTTCATGAGCCGTTCGGCATCTGCGTGGCTCACGGCTACATCGTTCACACGGATGCAGCGGTCTTCTGTGTCGTATTCGATAATCATGCGGCAGGTTTCTTGGGTTGAGGGTTCTTCTTCCGGGCTGGGGGAAGCCCGCGCCTTTTGAGAATGTCAAGGAAGGCATCTTCCGGAGCCTTCCCGGATTCAACGCACTCTTGAATGAGTGCTTTGCTTGCCGCCTTGTCTTCGGCAATTTTTTCGATGGGGATTTTGATTTCGATCATGGCTGTAATGGGGTGTTTCCCCTAGTTGATGTGAATATATTTAGCGGATTTTCTCTATTCGTCAACCAAAAAATGGCATATTTCCGCTATGTGTTGATTTTTAGTCTTGCAGAATGGGGAAAAATCTCTATCTTGAAGCCATGGACGATTTCAAGGAATCTGTAAAACGCTGGCTCAAAGACAATGGTAGAGACCGATTCTGGCTAGCAAAGCAGCTCTTTGTTGAAAAGGGTACGGTGGACGACTGGATGAAGAAAGCCGGAGTAATTCCTCCTGCCAAGGCGGAGCTGATTAAAAAACTGATGGAGCCATCCTCTCCCGATGTTACGGGTGAATGCAAAGGCGCCTTGGACCTTGTCCTGAAACTGGACGCTGAAACCTACGGCCAATTTGCTGCCTGGGCTGCGCAAAGCGGATTTGAACCTACGGCGGACGGTATTGCCAAATGGGCGGTGCAGGTGGCTCACATGGCAGGAGAACAGGGCTCCCGATCTCCGCGCAAAACACAGGACACGGACTAAGGCTCTTTCATAGTGTGGTATGTGTTGGCGTTGGGTTGTTATCTTCATAACTTGGTTTTTTATTGGATTGCGAAAAGATTTTTTCCTACATCTCTAACAAAAGTCAATAAATATTTCTTGTTGACGAAAATATCCAAGAAAGGACTTGCCAAGATTTCCTGTATGCGAAAAATGTACGCATGGATGATCTCAAGGCTAAAATCAGGGTATTTCTGAAAGACACCCGCATGACTCGGGATGAACTGGCACACCGCTGTGCTGTCAAAAAGGGCATGATAGACAAATGGCTGTCTACGGTCCCCATCCCCGCTGACAAACAGCGGCTGCTGGACACTCTTATCGACAGCCATTACGCCAAGGTATACAGGGAAACAGACGTACATATCAGGGTTTCCAACGAGCGGTATCGGCTTATCCAGATTGAAGCGGCCAGACGCGGACTCACGACGGAAGAATGGCTGGATGCTACGTTGCATCTGCATACCGCCATGCCGTACCGGGGACAGTAAAAATCCCCCGCTTCCAGAAGGAAACGGGGGAATGGTAACTACACTGCTTCTGCGGGACGCCCTAAGAACTTGGTGACAAAGTATACTTGTCCTTTGCCTGTCACTTTCGTGGTGCGGGTCACAATGTTGTTTCCTTTGGGATCAATATAAGCTCCTTTCTTGACCTCAAAAAGCCCAAGATCCATAGCCTGTTGAGTGGGAAGGTTGTAATCCGTACCGCTTTTGCACAGGTAACCTTCTTCCCGGAGTTGGCGGAAAAGACGGTTTTGACCAATGTCAATATGGTTTTGGTGCAGAACCCTCGCCAGCTCACGAATGGAGATGGAACTGTTGGAAGCCATCACGGCATCTGCGAAAAGCACCTTGGGGGAATCTTCCACAGCCTTCGCTTCAAGCCCCCTTCTCTTCTCTCGTTCGGTTTTCAAGGCCTGAAGCGTCAGAATCATGGTGTCCGGATCGGCAAGCATTTCTTCCAGCTTCTCTCCGGTGGCGTACACACCATGCTTCCGGATGGAGGGGAGAACCTCAGCGGTCACCCACTTCTTGAACTTCTTCGCCTCCGGCTTGCGGGAGCGGAGAATCAGAGAGTAGAGTCCGGATTCATTGATGATGAGAGGTGCGCGACCTCCGTTTTGAGCAACCCCTATAGTATAGGGGTTGACCGTATCAATCTCATCCTCTTCCAGAATCGCACGCAGATTATCGGTTCGAAGTTCTAGCGCATCGCAAACATCCTTTGCGACAAACCAGGGTTCGCCATCCTTCACTACGGCGCGAACCGTGCAATTCAGGGTTTCGTTCTGGAACGGCACAACACCGTTCTGCGGCATCAAGGCATTTTCGCCTTGCGGACTTCTGTTTATTGTGTTAGTAGTCATACGTTTTAGTTGATCGGGCTTATGCCCGTTATTGGTGGTCACCTGCTCCAACAGGTGGCCCCTTTTGTTTGGCATGTCGAGCAAGATATCTTTCAATCCTCCCCGGAATGCTGAATACGCATATGTTAATATTTACATATGCGTATTTTGTCAACAGAAAAAATTTACTTTCAATCTGTTATGTCATACACTATGCTAAAGCCATGCTGGAAGAATCATCTCAGAACAACTCTAAAAAGAGCATCAAAGAGCTGAAGGAAAAAATTCAGGAAGATTTTAAGAAGAGTATTAAGGAATGGTTAGATAAGGAACACCTTTCAGCCTCTTGGCTTGCTGATAAACTGGAACTTTCTCCGGGAACTGTCCGTAACTGGTTTTCTACAGAGACTCGTATCACTGAAGAAAATATTGATAAAATAGGAAAAATCAAAAATCAATATAATTCTAGTTTTTTTAATAAGCTTTTTGATTCAAATAAAAACAAACCATCCACAATATGTATTTTCCCCATAGAAGATGAATCATATGAAGCATGGATAGCATCTTTTAATATTCGTGATATAAACGACATACTTAATTATGCATCAAAAAATGAAATAAAAAGATACCTAGATAGTTCTAAAAAAAATCTTAAAGATATTCCTTTGGGAGAAGTAATTACACATGATGAGCTTCCTGCGGGCCAAATGTATTTTGAGTTTTCATATGCATCAACATATTTGTGGAGAAAAGCGGCAGGCATAAACAGTCAGAGTTTAAATTTATGGGCAAATAAAATTTTAGATGATCGAGCCTATACAAATATAAAAGAAGATATTTATAATGATAATATTTTTTAACACTATATCATAATTATATATTTTTATTACATTCTAAATATAAAAATTATCTCTATTTGAGGTAGCTCTTTTTTTTGGAGGCATCCTCTCTTGTTTTCCCTTTTTCAGTATGCTACGTTTGAGAAATGCACTTGAAAAGTGACATCAAGAAATGGCTCAAGGAAAATGGAAAAGACTGTAACTGGCTTGCCGAACAATGCGGAGTCAGTATTCACACCGTCTATGGTTGGATGTCGGTCCGGAGAAAAATACCAGCCAAGTCACTTGCCCGCATCCGGGAGTTGATGGGAGAAGTAGCCCCATCTTTAGGAGCTGTCAAAGGAGTGGAACCGGGAAGTTTGGAAGCCCTGCAGATGGAAAACACCATCCTCCGGGCGTGGATTGCGCTGCACCTGAGACCTAGCGAAGTAGTGGATATTGATGAATGGATCCAAAGTCGAATAGAGAACAGACAATTTTCTTAAAATGTTGGAAATAGCCATTTTGAGCCATCTTTAAGAGAGTTAAGCATATTATTTACAAACTCTTTCATTTCATGGTATTATGGATTGCATATGAAAATGTTCTCTCTCATTTTCGCGGCTATTTCCCTCATAGCATTCTCGGATGCCCATCCTGGCGGGTTGGACGCCAATGGAGGCCATTACAACCGCAAGACGGGTGAATATCACTACCACCGAAAACCGGCAGCCAAACCAACAGCAGAAGAAAAAGCGTACTGGATCAGTTCGACGGGCAAGACTCACAATAAAAGCTGCCGATATTATCGAGCTTGCAAAGGGCATGCCAGTGACACGCCTAACGGCGTAAATTGCAAGATTTGTGGAGGTACTCTAAGCGGTAAATAGCTATGATATTATTTGTCCCGCGTCCAGTACATACTTTTACATTATTCTACGGAGAAATGATATTCTCTTAACATTATCTCCATCACTAGCCCCTATCCTGAAAAATAAGCAATGATTGACGAACAACCGAAAAAGAAGTGTAGAAGAGTTCATTACCGCAAATGTGAGATCATAAATAACCAAAATGAGCTTTTCACTCTAAAAACAGAGCAAACTCTAGAACAACTTTTGGATAATGCCTTTGCAGAATTGGATGGGAATGAGGATATTAATAGACTTTACAGAGGGCATTCGGATATAATAGAGGAATTCTCCGCTCAGGACAGAAAATTAGCTAAATACGGAGAATGCAAATGTGGGACCATCTTCCTAACAAAAAAAGCTGCACATGTTCCCGCTAGAGGAATATCTGATTCCGGGGTATTTATCACTCATGCAAAAACCGTCACGGAAAAAGGAGAAGTTCCTCCAATAAAACAAATCGTTATCTTTGCTATCTCCGGCAACCATCTAGCTTACATTGCAGAATCAAATAATGGAGATACCCGTCTAGCTGACTTCTTCTCTTGGTTCTTGAAAACCAAGACAAGTATTCTGCCTATTTCATCGTCTATACACTTAAATAACAAAATTTGTATTAATATTCAGAAATCTATTAAACAATATGGAGTAAAAAAAGTGATGTTAGACTATCCCCCACTCCATGCGAGTGGCGATATCGGTAATAATGTAAAAAACTCCTTAACTCTACCATCCTCTCCTGTCGTCCACACAGAAACAACATATCATCCTCTGGATGACTGTCGAATCCAAGTTACTATTTCATCTGGTTCCAAAAAAAATCACAATCTGGAGTCTATCCAACAACTTGCCACAAAGGCAACGGAAACAGACCTAGACAACTTAGTTGTTATTCTAAACAATGGTCTTAAAATCAGCAAAGACGAACTGCTTCCCTCTGGACAAATACAGATCAATTTCAATAAAGATGTAATCAGTCAGATAAACGCCATGCAAGAAGTTTCAAAATGGTTGACTGCACAATTAAATAATCATACTATCCATTAGGATGAGTTCAATACGACAGGAATTAAGGAATGGTATTCTACGGACTCAATTGGGCATATGGATTCCTATTATTTTAGGATTCGTAGGATTATTAATACTTTTGTATACTGGATTTTCTGTCATATCATTCTATCCCAACCTGCCGAGCGTTTTAAAACTGCTGGCAGGATTGGCGGCTATCCTTTCAGCATCAGCATATAACTTGCGTATAAAAGCACTTGATTATTCAATCAAACTCATAGAGCAGGGATTCCCTCCGGAGTGCGCAAAAGAAAATATGGGAAAAACAAGTTGTACTTTGACAAACCTTGTTTTGTTAAGTTTTCTTACATCAATCTTCTTGTTTTTCTCAACAAAGACTATTCTTCAAAGTTATATTTTTGGAAATTTTATATTGTGCTTATCTTGCTCAATGCTTTTAGCTTGTTGTGTGCAATACGTTTATGTGCTTTTTGCTTTTGAGAAGCTGGAAGAAACTATTATGCAAAACAAATGTATTCAAAAACAGGAAGAACAAACGACTCAAGAGTTACAACATAGAAAAGAATTAAGAAATCAACCGGATACCCCAACCCCTGAAGGCTGGGAAACATAATTCTTTCCAATCAATTTTTCTCACCTAAGTCTGGTATCAACTTCCAAAAGCGTTTCACCATCTCTTTGGTAAGTTCTGTCCTAGTGCTGTACCGATTTTGTAGCGATTCTCTCTTTTCATAGAGCAAGATGCTTCAAGGCCTCTTCTATGGCTTCAGAATCCGGATGGAAGTACACCCGGGAATCATGTCCCACAATTACCCGGCAGAGGTCAACGAGAACCCCCGACTTCAGGAGAAATTTGCCAGTAGGCGGGCACCTCTTCAGGATTGCAGGCCGTCAGGTAGTATTTAATCGTCGTCTTGCTGGTGGTGTGCCCCATGTTTTCCAGCAAGCCGTGCGTGTCCCGATGGGCGGCTAGCCAGTAAGAAGCGTAGGAATGGCGGCAAACGTCATTTAGATGGCTAATGCTGGCTCCACGGCGTACTGCCTGCCATTTACGCTGCCAATTCTTCGGAGAGAGCTTTCCAGCGCGTTTTTCTTCCGGTACGGTTTCCAGCCATGCCTTGAGGTTTGGTTCAATCTGAACCAACCGCACGGAGTTGGTTTTACTGACCTCCGGTTCAATTCTGATATAGCCATGAGCCAGCTTGACGTGCTCCCACCTCAATGCGGTAACTTCTTCAGGCCGGACGCCGGCGAAAAGCAGGACGGCCACCGCTATTTTCATATCTGCCGCATTTACACGCAGGTTTTCCGGCATAGTCCCATCTCCGGAATAGTCCCGGCAGGCATCCAGCAGAGAATGAGCTTGCGCGGGCGTAAGAATAGAGATGGGCGCCCGCTGGTGCTTACGCTGCTTGATTCCTTCGGCGGGGGACTGCACAGCATACTTCTTACTGATGGCCCAGGCAAAAAACGGCTTAATATGGCGCAATGCAGAATTATATGAAGGAGGAGTCGTTTTCCATCCGGCTAACCATTTTTCAAATTCATCCGGCGTTACATCGTCAATCAGGCAATCCCCAAATACAGAGGCAAAAGCACCTAAAACCTGTCTTACACGGCTCCGGTAATGAGAAGAGGTATCTTGTAGCGTATCACGGTAAAGAGGCTCAAGAATGGATATTTTGCGGGCATCGCTGGCCCGATGCCGTGTGATGTAATAGTCAATAACATCCTTAAGCGTCACGTCAAACGGTGCTAAACGGGCAAGTTCTTCGATGACGGCATCATATTCTGATCTCGTCATCAATGTTTCCCCCAAACGCAACCCCGCAGCCACGTCTTCCAGGTTGGTAATATATCCCATTGCTTCCGCCTTGGTCGGGAAATACTTTGTTTCCCTCTTTCCGGTTCCGGAAAGCTTGACAGGGATGCGAACCTGCCAGCGTCCGCTTTGAGCGTGCTTCACCGGAGTTATTTTCAGGCGTTTCATGATGCCCTCACAGTACGCCAATTTTACGCCAGAACGGAATCAAAAAATGATATTTGGTCATCATTTATGGCTATTTTTCCATGGTTTTTCACATTTCCGACTCCAAAACAGGCAAAAAAGAAGCCCTGTAAGTCATTGAACTTACAGGGCTTTATAAAATGAATGGCTCCCCCGGTTGGGCTCGAACCAACGACCTAGTGATTAACAGTCACCCGCTCTACCGCTGAGCTACAGGGGAGTTTGCGTTCCATGGAGCGCGGAGGGATTTTTACTGGAGGCACAGGCGTTTGGCAAGTACTTTTTTGTTTCTGTAGGCTTTTTGACGCAAAAAGGCTTCCGCGGCGTGGGCATGCCAACGGTGTTTCTTGACCTTTGAGGGGAGAATGCCCAGACTTTCAGCGACATGAGTGAACATCACCATCATATTGCTGTTCTGGCCGGCGACGGCATCGGGCCCGAGGTCATGGCGGAGGCCCTGAAGGTTCTGGACGCCGTAAGTTCCAAGTTTGGATTTACCGTGAGCCGCAAGGAGGCTTTTGTGGGCGGCGCGGGCATCGACCATTGCGGCAAGGCCCTTCCGGAAGAGACCATCCGAGCCTGTGAAGAGGCGGACGCCGTCCTGTTCGGCTCCGTAGGCGGCCCCAAGTGGGAGCACCTTCCCGCCAATGAACAGCCGGAGCGCGGCGCCCTGCTGCCGCTGAGAAAGCATTTCGGCCTGTACGCCAATCTGCGCCCGGGCGTATGCCTGCCTGCCCTGACCCACGCCTCTCCCATCAAGAATGAATTGATCGAAGGCGGTTTTGACATTTTATGCGTCCGGGAACTGACCGGCGGCCTGTACTTCGGCCAGCCCCGTTTCCGCGAACAGGAGGGGGACGACGAAGTCGTCGTGGATACCATGCGCTACCACAAGAGCGAGATGGTGCGCATCGCCAAAGTGGCGTTCGAGGCCGCGCGAGGGCGCCGCAAGCGCGTCACCAGCGTGGACAAGGCCAACGTGCTGACCAATTCCCTGCTGTGGCGCGAGACGATGATTGAGGTTTCCAGGGATTATCCGGACGTGGAACTGCTCCACATGTACGTGGACAATGCCGCCATGCAGCTGGTGCGCAATCCCCGCCAGTTTGACGTGCTGGTGACGGAGAACCTGTTCGGGGACATTCTTTCCGACGAGATGGCCATGATCTGCGGCTCCCTGGGCATGCTGCCCAGCGCCAGCCTGTGCCAGGGCAATGAGGACAACGGCCTGTTTTTCGGCCTCTACGAGCCTTCCGGCGGCTCCGCCCCGGACATCGCCGGCAAGGGCATTGCCAATCCGATCGCCCAGATTCTTTCCCTCTCCATGCTGCTGCGCTATTCCCTCGGGGAAAAGGACGCGGCAGACGCCATTGACGCCGCCGTGCGCCGCGTGATTGAACAGGGCTACCGCACGCGAGACCTGGCTACGGGCGCCTCCGGAGAAATCCGCGTGAATACCGCGGAAATGGGGGATACCATTATTGCGGCCCTTTAAGGGGGCGTTTTCCCGCTCCGCAGGCGCATTCCACCGTCTGCGGGGCTGTCACCTCCGGAAGCGGGGGGAGGCACTTCCTCTGTTCTTCCATTTATTCCCGGGCTTTTCCGGTTCTTCATTCAACGATCATGAACGTTCTTATCATCGGCCAGGGAATCGCCGGAAGCTGCCTGGCATGGGAATTGAAACGCCGCGGCACGGATTTCACCATCACAGACCGCCCTATTGCGGAAACAGCTTCCCGTGTGGCCGCCGGGCTGGTGAATCCCCTGACGGGCCGGGCCTTCCGCCCCGGCTGGCGGCAGGAGGAATGCCTGTCCGCAGCGGAGGCCTTTTATCCGGAGACGGAACGGGAACTGGGCGGCTCCTGGTGGCAGAAGACCCCTATTTTCCGGGAACTGGAAACGGAGGACCAACTGGAAGTCTGGCAGGAACGCCAGACGGCCCCGGAGTCCTGCGCCTATGCGGGCCCCCTTTTCCCATGGCCTGAACACTGGGAAGGCCGCGGAAAAGCCGCCTATACGCGCGGCTCCGCCGTGCTGCACGTGGAGGACATGGTCAACGCCATGCGGAAGTTTTTCACGAAACAGGGCCGTTTTGTGGAAGCGGACGTGTCCCCCGCGGATATCCGTCCGGATGAAAACGGCCTTTTCCATTGGAACGGGCAGAAGTTTTCCCATATAGCCTGGTGCACCGGCTGGGAGGCCGGATGCCACCCGGACATGGCTCCCTTGAAGGGACGCCCTTCCAAGGGCACTATTCTGGACCTGGACCTGAAGGAGCTGGACTGGCACGCCGGCATCCTGCATTTCGGCCACTGGCTGGTTCACAACGGTTCTTTCTGGCGCTTCGGCGCCACTTACGCGTGGGCGTGGGACGCTCCCGGCATTCCGGAAGCCCCCGCCGTCCAGGAATTGATGCTGGACCTCGTCAAACGCTATTCCGGGGAGACGGGCTTCCTCCGCGCCCGCGCCGCCGTGCGCCCCATCATCCGGCGCAGCCAGCCCGTCGCCGGGCCCATTCCCGGCCTGAACGGCCAGTTCGTCTTCTCCGGACTGGGCAGCAAGGGAGTGACCACTTCCCCGTGGGCCGCGGCCCAGCTGGCGGAACATCTTGTGCACGGGGCGGAACTGCCGCCGGACCTGCTTCCCGCCGCACTGTGGAAATAATGCGGCGCGGTTCCCGTACTTCCTTGAACGGGACAGCTATTTTCCTTGTCAAAACGCCCTGAACACGATTACATGCGGCCTTATATGCGAGCGGAGAACGAGAACTGGGGAGATACGGTACGGGAGCATTTGTTTGACCAGCGCGGCGCCGTGATGGTGCACTGGCTGATCCTGCTCAATGTGGTCGTCTTTATCCTCGGGTTTTTCTTCCAGGTGGATATTCCACGGGATATTTACCCGCCGGGCCGTCTGGACCTGATCCAGCTTTACGGGGCCTACAGTGAATACACGTGCTTTCATGAAGGGGAATTGTGGCGATTGTTCACCTACCAGTTCCTGCACGCCAATCTGGGGCACATCATGTTCAACATGATCGCCCTGTGGTTTTTCGGGCCGGTCGTGGAGGAACGCTTCGGCCATCTGCGCTTCCTGCTGTATTATCTCTTCTGCGGCGTGGCGGCGGCCCTGTTTTCCTCCCTGCTGGGGTACATGGGGTTCTTTGATCCGGAATGGCGCTTCATTCCCATGGTGGGGGCCTCCGGCTCCATTTATGGCATCATGGCCGCGTGTGCGGTGCTTTTTCCGCGCGCCCGGGTGCAGCTTCTGTTCCCTCCGGTCAATTTGAGCGTGCGCCAGTTCGCCCTGGCCGTCCTCGGCATCGCCTGCGCCGTCATTATTTTCCAGTGGAACAACGCGGGCGGGGAAGCCGGACACCTGGGCGGCATGTTCGCCGGGTTCATCCTGACATTGCTGATCCTGTGGAAGGAAAAACTGTCCTCTCCCAGGCGGCGGGTCGTTTCTTCCTCCCACCATTCCACCTCGCACTCCGCACGCCGCCCCGCCGGTAACCATCCCTCCGAAGAGGAGGTGGATGAAATCATGGAAAAAATATCCCGCTCCGGCCTGTCCAGCCTGACGGAAGAGGAACGGGAAGTTCTCCGGCGCGCCTCCCGCCGTTGAATTATTTGTTAGATATTCCCCGAATTTTTGTTATTTTTCTTTCTTTTTCATTATTTCCTCCTAGCATGGAGGAATGATGACGCGGCTGTATTCCTCCACCGTTCTGGGCGTGGATGGCGTAGAAGTGGAGGTGGAAGTGGATTTCCGCCCCATGGCGGAAAAACGCACCTTTATCGTGGGGCTGCCTGATGCGGCCGTGAAGGAGAGCGGGCAGCGCGTGGATACGGCCATCCAGAACAGCGGACTGCCCTTCCAGCAGGGCGTTTTCGTCGTCAATCTGGCTCCGGCGGATTTAAGGAAGCAGGGACCGGGGTTTGACCTCCCCATCGCCCTGGGAATGGTTGCCGGAGCGGCGGAAAGGGACATGGACGCTTCTTCCTGGTGCATCGTGGGGGAATTGGCCCTGGATGGCGCCGTACGCCCCGTGCAGGGCATTCTGCCGCAGATTATGGAGGCGCGGCGCATGGGCAGGAAGCGCATCATGCTGCCACGTGCTAACGCGCACGAAGGAACGCCCGTGCAGGGCGTGGAGATTTACCCCGTGGCTTCTTTGAAGGAGGCGTGGGCACTCCTTACCTCCTCCGTTCTGCCCCCTCCCTTCACGGCTTCCGGAAGAGAGGACCGGGAGGCCGAAGACAAGGAGGCTGCCGTTGACTTCGACGAGATCAAGGGGCAGCCCTATGCGCGCCGCGCCATGGAGATCGCGGCGGCAGGCGGCCATAACATCCTTCTCTGCGGTTCTCCGGGTTCGGGCAAGTCCATGCTGGCGCAGAGGCTCCCGACCATTCTCCCTCCGCTGAATCCGGAGGAAGCTCTGGAAACCAGTAAAATCCATTCCGTATGCGGACTGCTGAAACGGGGGAACGGCCTGGTGGCCCGGCGTCCGTTCCGGGCTCCGCACCATACCATTTCCGATGCCGGGCTGATGGGCGGAGGAGCGAATATCACGCCGGGGGAAGTGTCCCTGGCCCACAACGGCGTGCTCTTTCTGGACGAATTGCCGGAGTTCCGCCGCGCCGCGCTGGAAACTCTGCGGCAACCGCTGGAATCCGGCCAGGTGGTCATTTCCCGCGCTTCCGGCACCATGACGTTTCCGTGCCGCTTCATGCTGGCAGCCGCCATGAATCCGTGCCCCTGCGGCTATCTGGGCGACAGGAGAAGAACCTGCACCTGTCCCCCGGCGCAGGTCGCACGCTACCGCCGCAAGATTTCAGGACCGCTTCTGGACCGGTTCGACTTGCTGATGGAAGTTCCCGCCGTGGACCCCTCTATTCTGGCCTCCGCACCCGCCGGGGAATGTTCCGCCGGCATCAGGGAACGCGTGATGGCCGCCCGGCAGCTCCAGTGCAGCAGATATGCGGGCACTCCCTTCCGCAGCAATGCGGCACTTTCCGGAAAAGCGCTCCAGAGGCATTGCCGCCTGCTGCCGGAAAGCCGCGCCATCCTGCTCCGCGCCGTGGAAGAACTGGCCCTTTCCGCCAGAGCCTACGACCGCATTCTGAAGGTGGCCCGCACCATAGCGGATCTGGAGGGCAGCCCTGATATTCAGGATTCCCATTTGTATGAGGCCGTGCAGTACCGGGCCTTTGAACATTCTCTCCGGGAATGAACCATTCCGGAATGCCGCGTTACGCCATGCCAAAGCGTGCCTTTTCCGAACGGAAAAAGGAAAAGAGGCGTTTTTCAGGTCGCCTCCTTCCCGATTGAAAAGTGTACCGCTCACCGGTTCCGGGAACGCCGGAAGACGAGGGCTCCCAGGCCAAGCATTCCCAGAGATGCGGTAGCCGGTTCCGGAACGGTTTCATAGGATACTTGGATGTTGGCAAGCGTATAGGGGGAGGTGGCGCCGCCCGCGCCGCCGCGCACTCCGGCAACCAGCTTGTATCCTTCCCCCCACGCCAGGGGAGAATCCGCCATGTCCAGGGAAACGGTCGTCGTTCTTGAAGTGGAATCAAAGGTAAAGCTTTCCACGGTGGAAAGGTTCCGGACCAACGTTCCGGCGGAGTCGTAAACCGCCAGCACCATGGTGTAGCTCGTGATGACGGAGGTGGGCGTGTCACAGGAAAAGATGATGGAGGAAACAAGCTCTCCCTGCCGGGGGCCGCCCAGCACCATGGCAAAGGAGTCTCCGGCCACGCCGCTTCTGCCGCACAGGATGATGGAACCGACGTCATCATGGTTGACCCAGGTTCCCTCCCCATTCTGGGGCCAGTTGGCCAGGCTGTTGTTATTGCCTCCCGCATAGACGCCAAATTCACGGCCTTTTACTTTATCCAGCAGCTGGTTTCCCGTTTGCGGCGCCATGGTCGCGGTTTGCGACAGATTGGCTGATTCGGGCAGTTCGGCAATGATGGTAGCAGCATTTGCAGCCAGCACACTGGCGCAACTTATTAATACAGCACAATATCTATTTTTCATAAGTTACACACCATAATAAATTTATTATGGTGTGTCAATTTACATTTAAGAAGAAAAGTCTTTGAATTTTCAGATTTTTCTGAAATCCGGCGCATCTTCTTGAGGTTGAATGGCCGAGCCGTTCCCCGTAATTCGCCGTTGCTGGATTTTTCTTTATAACCCTATTAAAATACCTATTTTACGTGGAATTAAACTTTGGAATAAGGAGAACATGAAATGAAGTTATTTTTCTGCGGAGTTTCCGCAGGTTTTTACAGGAGCCGGGAGGCCCCTGCTGCCGGAAACGGTCTTTCCCCAGCGGGAGCATATGCCTCGCCCTCCCGTTTGCCGGCGCTCTTTTCCGGAAACATTCAATACGCCGGGCCATCCCGGCTTTTTCACCCGTCACCCACGCAGAACAGCCGCTCCGCGGACATGCGCGGAACGGCTGTTCGCACGAGAAAGGAAAGACCGGTTTAACGGATGGCTTCCAGAGCCTGCTTGAGGTCCGCAATGATGTCTTCCGCGGCTTCCGTTCCCACGGAGAACCGGATGAGGTCCGGCCGGACGCCCGCCTCCATGAGCTGCTCATCCGTCAACTGGCGGTGCGTATGGCTGGCGGGATGGAGGACGCAGGTGCGGGAATCCGCCACATGGGTTACGATGGCGGCCAGTTTCAGGCTGTCCATGAACTTGATGGCGCGTTCACGGCCACCCTTGATGCCGAAGGTCACCACGCCGCAGGATTGCCCGTTGCGGAATTGCTTCCGCGCCAGGTCATGGTATTTGTTGGACGGCAGGCCCGGATAGTTGATCCAGGCCACATCCTCCTGCCCTTGCAGGAATTCCGCCACCTTTTGCGCGTTTTCACAGTGCCGCGGCACGCGCAGGTGGAGGGTTTCCAGGCCCAGGTTGAGCAGGAAGGCATTCTGCGGGGATTGAATGGAACCCAGGTCGCGCATGAGCTGGACGGTCGCCTTGGTGATGTAGGCGCCCTTGCCGAAGCTCTTGCTGTAGGAAAGCCCGTGATAGGAAGGGTCCGGCTCCGTCAGGCCCGGGAATTTGTCCCTGTGGGCTTCCCAGTCAAAGTTGCCGCTGTCCACGATCACGCCGCCCACCGCCGCGGCATGGCCGTCCATGTACTTGGTGGTGGAGTGGGTGACGATATCCGCCCCCCATTCAAAGGGGCGGCAGTTGATGGGGGTGGCGAAGGTGTTGTCCACGATCAGGGGGACGCCGTGCGCATGGGCGATGTCCGCCATTTTGCGGATGTCCAGCACGCAGAGCGTGGGGTTGGAAACGGTTTCCGCAAAGAGGGCCTTCGTATTGGGACGGAAGGCTTTGGCGATTTCCTCCGCCGGGGCGTCCTGGTCCACAAAGGTGACCTCAATGCCCATTTTCCGGAACGTGACGGCAAAAAGGTTGTACGTGCCTCCGTAAATGGACGCGGTGCTGACGATGTGGTCCCCCGCCTCGCAGATGTTGAAGACGGCAAAGAAAGAGGCCGCCTGTCCGGAAGAGGTCAGAATGGCGGCCACGCCGCCTTCCAGTTCGGCGATTTTTCTGGCAACCGCCTCATTGGTAGGGTTCTGGAGGCGCGTATAGAAGAATCCGGCTTCCTCCAGATCGAACAGTTTGGCCATTTGTTCGCTGGTTTCATACTTGAACGTGGTGCTCTGGTAAATGGGCAATACGCGGGGTTCACCCTTTCTGGGGGTCCAGCCCGCCTGCACGCACAGGGTTTCCGGTCTCAATTCCTGACTCATGATGCAGGGATGCTATGCCATGCCGCCTCCCTTGTAAAGCAGGGAAAGGAGGCATTTCCAGCCGCTCCCTGCCTCCCCGCCTTCGCGGTTACAATCAGCCGCGTTCAAGTGCCGGGAGGCTCTTGTTCCCAAAGACGGCCTGAGGAATATGCCACCGTATTTGGAGCTTCTTCCGGAGAAGGGAACAGCCTGCGGATTTTACCTGATTTCCGGCAGAGGGGTGGAAATTTCCTCTTCCGTCAGGTAGCAGCCGGGATCGGACCCGTACCAGTGCCCGTTGGCAAATGCGGCGCGCGTGCGGAAGCCACCGCCGCACAAGGCAAAGTGCACACAGCGGCCGCAGCGGCCTTCAATTTTTTTCTGCCGTTCCAGGGGATTGTCGGACCCGCGCAACTCAGGCAGCATCTCCGCCGCGGCCCCCGCCTTGGCGTCCCACAGATCGGAAAACAGGTTGTTCTTCACATTGCCCAGCGTGACGGATTGCCAGAATTGGTCCGGGTGCACCACGCCCTGCGTGTCAATGTTGGCGATGCCGCGGCCGGAGCTGTTCGCCCCGCCGCCGTTCCATTGAAGAAGGTTCAGGGTTTCCTTCGCCAGCGGGGAGCCTTCCCGGAGCTGGCGCAGCAGCAGGTAAATGCCGTCCGCTGGCTGGGTGACGGTCAGCACTTCACGGTTTTTGCCTTCCGCCTTCCATTCCTCCACGCGGGCAATCAGCGTATCCATGGCGTTCCGCGCTTCCTCCTGCGTCAACGTCTGCACTTCCACGCCGCGGCCCGTGGGCACCAGATGGTAGAAGCAGACGCGCTGGATGTCATTGGCGTCAATGAAGTCCAGAATCTGGTCCATGCACTGCACGTTGTTGCGGGTCAGCGTCAGGCGCAGGCCCGTCTTCTGCCCCACTTCACTGCAGAGCTTGAACCCGCGCACCGCCTGTTCAAAGGAGCCTTTCACGCCGCGGAACTTGTCATGAACGGCGCCGATGCCGTCCAGGGAAATGCCCACGTACGCCACGCCCAGTTCCTTGAACCGCGCGGCGGCCTCCGGCGTGATGCGGGTGCCGTTCGTGGAAATGGTCACTTTCAGCCCTTTTCCAGTGGCCCGTTCCAGCAGCTCCATGAAGCGCGGGTGCACCAGCGGCTCCCCGCCGGAGAACAGCAGGGCGTTCACCTTGTAGTCCGCCAGATCGTCAATGACCGCGCAGCACTGGTCCCAATCCAGCTCCCCTTCAAATTTCCGGGCGGAGGCGTCCGCATAGCAATGCACGCACTTGAGGTTGCAGGTGCGCGTGATGTTCCAGACCACAATGGGCTTGCGGACGCGGGACGAAGCCGGAGCGCAGGATTCCACGGCGCCTCCCGCGGAGCGGCCGTGCCCGTGGCCCTGCCCGTATCTCAAATGGTCCGCGGGCTGTTCCGCCCCTGTCCAAAGTCTGGTAATGTTAATCATGGTGTTGTGAAAGCCTGGGCTGGTAGGGGCAGAGGTTGTCTTCCGCCATCATGTCTCCGTAAACGGCATAGGCGCGGGAACGGGAGCCGCCGCAGACGGTGCGGTACTCGCACCGGCCGCATTTGCCTTCCAGTGCATTGTCATCCCGGAGTTTGAGGAAAAGGGGGTGCGTGCGGTAGATTTCCCCCGGATCATCCGTCCGCACGTTTCCCGCCGTAACGGGCAGGAATCCGGAAGGCTGGATTTCCCCGGTATGGGAGATGAACATGATGCCCTTGCCGTCCCGGGTGGGAACGGCGCGGCGCGCGGGCTTGCTCCCCTGCGCGCGGGCTTCCTGAAGCGCCACGCGGCGGTAATGGTGCCCTTCCGTGGTCTTGACGCCGAAGGGGACTTCACGGCTTACCTTGCTGAGTTTTTCCCAAACGGCCTCCACTTCTTCCGCCGTGGGCATTTCATCCATGGCGGCCCGGCCCGTAGGCACCAGCAGGAACACGCTCCACATGCCCGGCTGCATCTTCTTCATCAGCTCCACAAAGTCGTCAAACTCGCCCAGGGTGCTCTTGGTGATGGTGGTGTTGATTTGCAGGTGCATCCCCGCTTCCTTCGCCATTTCCGCCGCGCGCAGGGTCCGTTCATACGTGTGGGGAACGCCGCGGAAGGCGTCATGGGTGGCCTCATGCGCCCCGTCCAGGCTCAGGGACATGCTTTGAACCCCCGCCTCCTTCAAGGCATGGAAGTCCGCATGCAGCAGCCGGGCGGTAGCGGCGGGGCTCAATGCCACATGCAGCCCCTTGCCGGCCGCCGCGCGGATCAATTCCAGAATGTCCGGCCTCATGACGGGGTCCCCGCCCGTCAGCACCAGCATGGGAGGGCGCAGCTCCGCCAATTGGTCAATCAGGCGCAGGGCTTCCTCATGGGTCAGTTCATCAGGATGGGGCCGCGGCTGGGCTACGGCGCGGCAATGCTTGCACGCCAGCGCGCAGGCGCGCGTCACTTCCCAGAAAACCAGGAAGGGGCGTTCATTGAGATCTGTTTCACTAAAAATCGGTCGCATTCCTCAGGACAGCCACTTTAGAACAATTATAATTTTTGACCAGTCCAAAAGAGGGGCATTCCCCCAAAAAGTTCACTTGGCCGCCTCTTCACGGATTTTCTGAACTTCCTTGGGCAGTTCGGAAAGGGAATTGAGGGCCTCCTTCAAATTCCTGGAGGCATCCGGAGAGAGCATGATGGCCGTCACATGCTTGACGATGGGCTGCATCATTTCCACAAGCTGCTGCTGCACTCCCGTCAGCTTGGCCTGCTGGTTGCGGGTGAGGGGCGGCAGGGCGGCCTGTTTCTTGGCGATGTCCAGCAGGGCGGCCCGGTAATGCCCTATCTGGTCCACAGCGGCCTTGCTGGTTTCCTCATCCTTCACCCTGGACAGGGATTCATCCAGGTTTTTGACTTCATCCACGGTTTTTGCCAGCAGGGTTTCATGCGTGTTGCCCTCCGCATCCTTCGGGAACGGCTCCGCCTGCGCGGCCTTGTCCCGGGAAGCCTGCGCCAGTTCCGTCTGCACGGACTGCAAATCCATCAGGGCCTTCTGCAAATCGGGCGTGAGCAGACCTTCCTTTTTCAAGCGCGCAAGGGATTTCACCAATTCACCGGAAATTTTCTGCACTTCCGTCATCTGGGCGGAAATCTGCGCCTGCTCCTGCGGCGTGGCGCCGGGAAGTTCAAGCTGCCTTTTTCCGAGGTCCACCAGCTTTTCACGCACCTTTTTGACCGTTTTCACGGCGTCCGCCGCTCCGGGCTCGTCCGTCACCTTGTCCAGCGCCGCCGTAATTTCATGCATGCTGGCAACGCTCTCCTTGGTCAGGGAAAGATGGGTGTCCTGGGCAAATGCGGGGGCCGTCATGCAGACGGCAGCGCCCAGGCCGATGAAAGCAACTGTTTTATTCATGATATGGAAGCCGTTTCGTCACGGAAAGATACTTCTTCCTTCATCTCCCGTCAATCGTGACGGTCGTCACGAAGGACAACCCCTTCTTTTCTACATACGGTCAGTGGCAGGCAAGCACTCTTTCATGCCTTTGTAAAAGCCATTTCCCCGCTTGGGCAGGGCTCTCTTTTCACCTGCAAACGCTACAGAGATGATAGGGACTCAACCACTAATTAATACGATATGGCTCAATTAACAATACAACAATTTCTAGGATACAACCCCGACGATAGAGGTCGCTTCATCGATCATATGGCCCGGTTCGGACAACACGTTGATACCGTTCTCGGCAGTGTCGCCAGGACTGATTACCCCTGGGATATTCCCGGCGGCTGGGAGGGCTGGTTCCAGGTTGAATTTGCCACGTACCTCACCATGAACAATATTGATCATGAACGGGAAAACGGTATCCAGGGATACGGAACGCCTGATTTCCTTTTTTCAAATGGCCCTTATCTTGCCCCCATTGAAATCAAATGCCATCATCCGGGCAGCAATATTACGCAAGATGCATTAGCGGATGTGGCTAAACTACAACAATCCGGGATGAATTCCGGACTCGTCATCGCTGTTACTCCCAGTGGACCACCCAATGGGAGTTTCCACCATGCCCATACCCTTACCGGAACCGTGGGTGGAGTCAATCCTCCCAATATGGAAATTTACTACTGCGGGCAATAAGGCTTTACCACATTAAAAAGGGCTGTCTGCTCCATTGCAGACAGCCCTTTTGAAATTTTTAACAGCCGGATTTTAGTCGCGCTGCTGGCGGGAGTACTTGTAGTAGCTCTGGAAGCTGAGTTCCGCAGGGAATTCGCTCAGGCCGCCGTTGGGATTGTATTCCTTAAGGCCGCTCATGCCGCAACGTCCCTGATAGGGGGGCTTGTACGTGCACTTGTAGGTGGGAGCCCAGAACGTGACAAGTTCATAGATGCCGTAGCCCATGCGTTCAAGCATGGTGGCGGTGCCATCAACAATGCCCACGGAAAAACCGGCATAGTCACCTTCGCGGCTCGTCCAGTTGATGATTCCCAGGGGAATTTCTTCAACGGAGTAAATGATGTTGGCGATGGCGCGGCCCAGCTTGCGGGTGGGGGTGTATTCGGAAGCGGGTGGAGCCTGAATGTCCGCACTGGCGACACCGATGGCGCCGGCGGCAAAAAGAGCTGAGATGATGGCACGTTTCATACTGATTGTTTATATAGTATAATTTGTCGAGGGAAAGCAACTCAAAAAAACAAAAAATCAATCTAATTCCGGGCGGGGGTCCCGCGTCATGAGCTCCACAAGCGCTTCCATGGGCGGCTTGGATTCATAAAGAACGGAATAGACGGCGTCAATCAGCGGCGTCCTCACTCCCAGCTTCCGCGCAATTTCATAGACGGAGAGCGTGTTGGGCACCCCTTCCGCCACCATGCCCAGGGCGTCCAGAATTTCCTGGAGGCTTTTTCCTTCCGCCAGCCTCCGCCCCACCGTCTGGTTGCGGGAGTGGCGGGAATAGCAGGTGACGATGAGATCGCCCACGCCGGAAAGGCCCATGAAGGTTTCCCTGCGGCCTCCGCTGGCTACGCCGATGCGCGTCATTTCCGCCAGGCCGCGGGTCAGCAGGGCGGCCTGGGCGTTATCTCCCAGGTTCAGCCCCTCGCACAGTCCGGCCCCGATGGCAAAGACGTTCTTGATGGTTCCCCCCAGCTGCATGCCGATGATGTCCGTAGCGGAATAAACGCGGAAGGTCTTGGAGGCGAATATCTGCTGCACCCAGTCCGCATATTTCGGATCCTCAAACCCGATCAGGGAGGCGGACGGGAGGCCCAGGCAGATGTCTTCCGCATGGTTGGGGCCGGAGAGCACGCCTATGGGATTGGAGGGCAGATATTCCTGAAGGATTTCCGTCATTCTTTTATGGGAGCCCTGTTCAATGCCCTTGGTGCAGGAGACGATGACGGCGTCCGGCCTCACCGGCAGGTCACGCAGCCGCTGCGCTACGGAACGCATGGCTACGGAAGGCACCACCACCACGATGAGCTCCGCGTCCTTCACCTGGTCCAGGTCGCAAGTGGGATGGATGTTGGGGGCCAGGGGCGCGGCGGTTTCCGACAGGACCGGGCTGCGCCTGGTTTCAGCAAGCTGCCGGGCCTGCGCTTCTTCCGGCGTCCACAGGACGACTTCACATTCCCGGGTCGCCAGGACCATGGAGAGGGCCGTACCCCAGGAACCGGCGCCGATGACTGCTATTTTATGTAACCGATTCATCATCTTACTTGGACTTTTTGGAATAGAAGGAGTGTTCCGTTCCGTTGAGGAGCCTCACGATGTTGGAACGGTGCTTGAGAATGACCAGAGCCCCCACCACCGTGAAAAAGGCAATGTAAAGTATCTGGGGAGAAACGGCCCCGCCCTGGCAAAGCGGGTAGAACCACCATCCGGCGGCGATCATCGCCACGGCAGCCACCAGGCTGGCCAGCGACACGATGCCGGAGATTCCCATGAATACCAGCCACGCGCCCAGGGCCACGCAGGCCACCACCGGATTGAGGGCAAACAAGACGCCCGCAGTCGTCGCCACGCCCTTTCCGCCCCTGAACCCAAGGAAACAGGTATAGGTATGGCCGAGCACCACGGCGAAACAGACGAGGACGACTACGGCGTTGAAGTCCCAGCCGCCCGCATCCCCCGTCAGGAACGGCAGCCAGTTCAGGGCGCCGAACACGGGCACGAACCCCTTTAAAAAATCCAGCGCAAAAACGGAGAGGCCCCACTTCCAGCCCAGCACGCGCCATGCATTGGTAGCGCCTATGTTGCAGGAACCCTCCCGCCTCAGGTCAAGGCCCCTGATCCTGCCGGCAAGGTAGCCGAACGGAACCGCTCCAACCAGGTAGGAGGCTGCAATATAGAGAACTATCCAGGCAATCATGTCGTGCGGAGGGTATTCTACCCCCCCGCCCGTCAAATGACAATGGGGAAATCGTCTCCGGGACGCTTCTTTCCGGCGGCCTGCTCCCGCGGAACAGCGGAACGTTCAACGGCCTTCCCCGGCACCGGATTTCCAGAAGGCTTCCTGCACCGCCCCCGTCCGGAGGAAAGGCCCTCTTTTAAAAAGCGACGCAGTAAAAACGGCACAGGCTCGCCCCGCGCTCGTGGGGAAGATGCCCCCGGTCTTATTTTTCCTTTTCCGGAACGGGTTTATTTACCGTCCGTGCAGGGTTTCCGCATCACGGCGGCCCAGACGGAGGCATTGTCCTGCTGCGGTTCCAGCATGTCCTTCACCTGCTCCATGATGGTTCCCACCAGCTCCCGGCTGGAACAGTCCCTGGCCTTTTGGAGAGCCAGGAAAGAAGGCTCCCTCAGCAGTTCGCTCCAGACCTGCAAGCCGTCCGAGCAGGCCAGCACCGCATCCCCCGGATGCAGAAGCAGGGGCATGGCGCTGATGTCCACCAGTTCCATGGGCCCCCCCATGACGGCGGACCGCAGAACGCAGCGCTGGCGCAGAGCGCCCTGGAGGGACATTTCCCCCTTCCGGTAGAGGCAATCCGCAATGGGCCTCATGGAGTGGTCTTCATTCAGGCGGTCCATGCGGAAGCTGTCCGCTCCGCTCCATAAGTAAAGGGGGGAATCCCCCACGCTGATCCACCACAGGGAACGGTCACGGATGAAGACGGCCAGCAGCGTGGTTCCGGATTCCTCCGGCTCCTTCTGGATGGCGGCCAGCGCCCGGTTGGCGGCATGCAGGGCTTCCGTCAGACGCTCCGGAATATCCTCCACGCCGCTTTCCGCAAATACTGCGGCAAATTCCTGCGCCACCACGCAGGAGGCGCAGTCTCCGCGGAGATGGCCCCCCATGCCGTCGCACACGATGCCCAGCATCCCGCCGGCGGCGGGAAGGCTTTTAACCACGTCTTCCTGCTCACGGCGTTTGCCGATCCATTGGGCGGAAGCGCAGTCCAGGGTATCCGGGGTGGGGGGGGCCATGCGGCTGGGGGGCTGAATTAACTGTCCTTCCGTTTCAGTTGCGGGAAGAGCAGGACGTCGCGGATGGAAGAGGCGCCCGTCAGCATCATGATGACGCGGTCAATGCCGATGCCGATGCCGCCTGCGGAGGGCATGCCGTATTCCAGCGTTTCAATGAAGTCGTAGTCCACGCGCTGGGTTTCCCCGGCGGCCTGGTGTTCCAGGCGCTCTTTCTGCACGTCCGGATCGTTCAGCTCCGAGTAACCGGGGGAAATTTCCTGCCCGTTGATTACCAGTTCATACACGTCCACCACGTCCGGGTTTTCTTTGTTCAGCTTGGCGAGGGGAACCAGGTCCTTGGCCACATGGGTGACGAAGCAGGGATTCATGGTTTTTTCCTCCACCAGCTTTTCATAAACCTGCTGGGAAACGTCCACATCCTTCATGTCCGGGCTGATTTCCACATCCAGCTCCTCACAGCGGGCGCGGCGCGCCTCGGGAGAAATGTCAAACCAGTCCTGCCCGGCCACGGCGCGGATCAGGTCCTGGTAGTCGGCGCGCTTCCAGGGGCGGCTGAGGTCGATCGTGTAAAGCACGTTGCCTTCTGCATCCTTGTGGTCTATCTGGAGGCCTCCGCAGAATTTTTCCGCCAGGTGGCAGATGAGTTCTTCCACCATGTTCGCCATGGTTTCAAAATCCCCGCAGGCGCAGTAGGCTTCCAGCATCGTGAATTCCGGATTGTGGCGGCGGTCGATGCCTTCATTACGGAAGCTGCGGTTGAGTTCAAAAATCTTGGTGAAGCCGCCTACCATCAGTCGCTTGAGGAAGAGTTCCGGAGCAATGCGCAGCGTCAGCGGCATGTCCAGCGCGTTATGGTACGTTTCAAACGGCTTGGCGGCGGCGCCCCCGGCCACGTCCTGAAGCATGGGGGTTTCCACTTCCAGATAGCCGCGTTCCTGGAGAAAGCGGCGGATTTCCGCAATCATGAGGGAGCGCGTGACGAACAGGGACGCGCTTTCCTCATTGGAAATGAGGTCCAGATGGCGCTTGCGGTAGGTGACCTCCTTGTCCGCCAGGCCATGCCATTTGTCCGGCAGGGGACGGAGGCTCTTGGAAAGAATGGTCAGGCCGGAGACCTTCACGGTGGGTTCTCCGGTACGGGTCAGGAAGGTGGTTCCTTCAATGCCGATCCAGTCTCCGCGGTCCAGGAGCTTCCACAGCTTCCAGGTGGTTTCATCCACTTCATTCCTGTGCAGGAACCCCTGGATTTTGCCACGTACGTCTCCAATGACGAAAAACTGGGATTTGCCCATGTCGCGAATAGCCAGCAGGCGGCCGGCCACGGCTACCTGTTTGTCTTCCTGGAAATCGGCTTTCAATCCGGCGGGGGTGGTGGTCACGTCAAATCTTGCGCCGTAGGGATCAATCCCCAGCTCGCGGATTTTGGCGAGCTTGTCGCGGCGCACGGCAATAAGTTCGGATTCCGTCGTATTCGGATGTGCCTGCTGTTGTTCGGACATAGTGCGGGGATTTTAAAGGCTTGCCTCCGTTTTGGCTAGTGCATTGTCAGGCAGGGGGCATTTTTGGCGGCCTGTCCGGAACCGGGGACCTTTTTGCCCTCCTTTCCGGAGTCCAAGCGCCGGGGGACGCACCCGCGGGGGTGGATGCCCGTCCGCAGCCTCTGTAAAAAGGAGCGGGAGAACCACGCAAGGCACGATATTCAAAGGAATTGAAAAGAAACTGGTCTTATTATTAAAAAATAGCCGCCAAAACCCCACATACGCATAATTGCTTTTACCTTCGGCGTCAGACATGTTATAAATAACTCCGTTAAGGCGCACCTTATTTATCAATTATATACTATCCGTGCAGACTTATGAGTGATCAGACAACCGTAACTTACAGCACGATTGACGCTAACGAAGCCGTAGCCTCCGTAGCCTATCGTTTTTCTGAAGTCATTGCCATTTACCCCATTACACCGTCCTCTCCGATGGGTGAATCAGCCGAAAGCTGGGCCGCTGTCAACCGGAAGAACCTGTGGGGCACCGTTCCCTCCGTGGTGGAAATGCAGAGTGAAGGCGGCGCGGCAGGCACCGTTCACGGCGCCCTCCAGACCGGAGCCATGGCAACTACCTTCACCGCATCCCAGGGCCTCCTGCTGATGATCCCGAACATGTTCAAGATCGCAGGGGAACTGACTCCGGCCGTGTTCCATGTGGCCGCCCGTTCCCTGGCCTACCAGGGCCTCTCCATTTTCGGCGACCACAGCGACGTGATGAGCGCCCGCTCCTGCGGCTGGGCCATGCTGTGCGGCTCCTCCACGCAGGAAGCCGCGGATTTTGCCGCCATTTCCCACGCCGCCACGCTGGAATCCCGCGTTCCGTTCATGAACTTCTTTGACGGCTTCCGCACGTCCCATGAAATCGGCAAGATTGCAGATATCACGGACGATACGCTGAACGGCATGATCAAGCAGGAATGGGCGGACTCCTTCCGCGAACGCGCCCTGACGCCTGACGCTCCCGTGCTGCGCGGCACCGCCCAGAACCCGGACGTTTACTTCCAGGGCCGTGAAACGGTCAACCAATTCTATGAAGCCACCCCCGCCATCGTGCAGAAGGCCATGGACAGGTTTGCGGACCTCACGGGCCGTTCCTACCATCTGGTGGACTACTCCGGCGCCCCGGACGCAGAACGCGTGATCATCCTGATGGGTTCCGGCGCGGAAGCCGTGGAAGAAACGGTGGAAGCCATGATCGCCCGTGAAAACGCCAAGGTGGGCGTGCTCAAGGTGCGCCTGTTCCGCCCCTTCCCCGCCGCGGAACTGATCAAGGCGCTCCCCGCCACGGTCAGGAAGATCGCCGTGCTGGACCGCACCAAGGAACCCGGCTCCCAGGGCGAACCGCTCCACCAGGACGTCATCCAGGCCCTCTTTGACGCCCAAGGCTCCGGCACGCTCCCCTTCACCAACGGCATGCCCAAGGTGGTAGGCGGCCGCTACGGCCTCTCCTCCAAGGAATTCACTCCTGCCATGGTCAAGGGCGTCTATGACAGCCTGGAACAGGACGCTCCCAAGAACCACTTCACCATCGGCATCAACGACGACGTGCTGGGCACCAGCCTTCCGTATGATGAAGATTACTCCACGGAAGCGGACGACGTGACGCGCGCCATGTTCTTCGGCCTCGGTTCCGACGGTACCGTGGGCGCCAACAAGGACGCCATCAAGATCATCGGCCAGCACACGGACCTGTACGTTCAGGGCTACTTCGTGTACGACTCCAAGAAGGCCGGTTCCTCCACCATCTCCCACCTGCGCTTCGGCCCGCGCCCGATCAAGTCCACGTACCTGATCACCAAGGCGAACTTCCTGGCGCTGCACCAGCCCACGCTGCTGAACCTGTTTGACTTCCTGAAGAACGCCGCCAACGGCGCCACCTTCCTGATGAACAGCCCGCACCCCGCGGACAAGCTGTGGGACACGCTGCCCGCCCGCATGCAGCAGCAGATTCTGGACAAGAACCTCAAGCTTTACACGATTGACGCCTTCTCCGTGGCCCGGAAAACGGGCATGGGCGGCCGCATCAACATGATCATGCAGACCTGCTTCTTCAAGCTGGCCGGCGTGATTCCCGCTGATGAAGCCATCGGCTACATCAAGAAAGCCATCGCCAAGACCTACGCCAAGAAGGGCCAGGAAGTGGTGGACAAGAACATCGCCGCCGTGGACGCCACGCTGGAAAACCTCCACCAGGTGGACACCACCGGCAAGACCATCACCGGCCATGCCATTCCGCCCGTCATGTCCGCTGACGCTCCGGACTACGTCCAGAACGTCCTCGGCAAGATGATGTGCGGCGAAGGGGACAGCATCCCCGTCAGCCAGATGCCCGTGGACGGCACGTTCCCGAACGGCACTTCCCAGTACGAAAAGCGCAACCTGGCCCTGGACCTCCCGGAATGGGATCCCGCCCTCTGCATCCAGTGCGGCAAGTGCACGGCCGTTTGCCCGCACGCCGCCATCCGCAGCAAGTTCTTCTCTCCGGACGCCCTCTCCGGCGCGCCGGAAGGCTTTGAATGCCTGGATGCCAAGCATCCGGACTGGAAGGGTGAAAAATTCGTCATCCAGGTCTCCCCGAACGACTGCACGGGCTGCACGCTCTGCTCCGACGTCTGCCCGGCCAAGAGCAAGACGGACCCCACCCACAAGGCCCTGACCATGGTGCCCACCCTGAAGATTCACGACAAGGAGGAAGCCAACTGGGACTTCTTCATGAGCCTTCCGGACGTGGACCGCACCAAGGTAAGGACGGACAACATCCGCTCCATGCAGGTGCTGCGCCCGCTGTTTGAATTCTCCGGCGCCTGCGCCGGCTGCGGTGAAACCCCGTACGTGAAAATGCTCTCCCAGCTCTTCGGCAACCGGCTGGTGGTCGCCAACGCTACGGGCTGCTCCTCCATCTACGGCGGCAACCTGCCCACCACCCCGTGGTCCCATGACTCCGAAGGGCGCGGACCGGCCTGGTCCAACTCCCTGTTTGAAGACAACGCCGAATTCGGCCTTGGCTTCCGCGTCTCCCTGGACAAGCAGATGGAACACGCCATTGAGCTCCTCCATGAAGCCGCCGGCATCGTGGGCCAGGAACTGGTGGACCAGATCCTGACCAACCCGCAGAAGGATGAGGCGGACATCGCGCAGCAGCGTGAAAACGTCGCCGAACTCAAGAAGAGAATCACTGGCAAGCCGGAATGTGCACGCCTCCTGACCATGGCGGACAAACTCGTCCGCAAGAGCGTCTGGATCCTCGGCGGCGACGGCTGGGCCTACGACATCGGCTACGGCGGCCTGGACCACATCCTGGCCAGCGGCAGGAACGTGAAGGTGCTGGTCATGGATACGGAAGTGTACTCCAACACCGGCGGCCAGTGCTCCAAGTCCACCCCGCGCGCTGCCGTGGCCAAGTTCGCCACGACCGGCAAGCCCGGCGTGAAAAAGGACCTGGGCCTCATGGCCATGACCTACGGGAACGTGTACGTGGCTTCCGTCGCCCTCGGCGCGAAGGACGAACATACGCTGAAAGCCTTTGTGGAAGCGGAAGCCTATGACGGCCCCGCCATCATCATCGCCTACTCCCACTGCATCTCTCACGGCATCAACATGGCCAAGGGCCTGCAGCAGCAGAAGGCATGGGTGGATTCCGGCCGCATCCTGCTCTACCGCTACAATCCGGACCTGGCCCTCCAGGGCAAGAATCCGCTGATCGTGGAAGGCAAGGGACCGAAGGGCGACCTTCGCGACGTGCTTCTCAGCGAAAACCGCTTCAAGCTTCTGGCGAAGACCAACAAGGAAGGATTTGAAAAACTCCTTGAAGAAGCCCAGAAGGACGTCTGGCACCGCTGGAACCTGTACCAGAGCATTGCCAACATGGGCGCCGACAAGTCCGCGGAATAAAGCGTACAGCCGCTGAATTTCAACGCCCCTGCACGGTTCGTCCGGCAGGGGCGTTTTTATTCATTCAACAGGAGAGAGCTCTTTTCTGCGCGCCGGATACGGGCGCCTTCCGCGCAGGTTCACAGAACCCTTTTCTTCCACAGCTTCAGTCCCACGGCATGTCCGGCCACAAGACCCGCGCAGGCCGCCAGGCATCCGAGCGCGTCCGTCCACAGCCACCCGTTCTTCCAGTCCCGGAACAGCAGCAGGTGCACCGCCTGCCCCGCGGTGACAGCCGCGAGAAACCACGCCAGAAAGTAGCCGCAGCTCCATGCGCCACGGAACAGCAGAAACCTTTTCAGGGAAGGTCTTTCACATCTGCGGCCTTTCCACGGATTTCCGCACTGGATGAAAATCATCACCAGCTGGAAACAGAAGCACCCCGCAAACAGCAGGGAATCCATGATCAAATACCCCTTCGCGGAAAAGCAATGAGCAGCGTCCGGCTCCACCCCCGGAACGATGGATGACAGCAGAAACAACGCAAGCAAAACAATATTTCCGTACATGGGACTTGTCTGAATGCATCAAGCATAGGTGCAGCCTTTCCTCCCCGCAAGAAATAAACCAATCCCGGCATGCTATCCGCCGGGAAGAAAAACGGTCCCAGGCATCTCCTTCCCCAGGCGCGGCCCGCGTGAAGGAAGAACGCTCCCGGAGCAGGAATACTGCTCAGGACTCCTGGAAATGGTGCATGCCGGAGGAAGAACATACCATTCCGGAAGCCGTATCCGGGAAGTGCACCACATCGGGCATGAAGCGGGTACCGACATCCGGAGAGAGCGCATCCCCTTCTTCAGATTCTTTTCACCCTCCGGAGTACGCACGGCGGCATGGTCCCTGATGATGTAAAATACTTCTTCACTTACTTCATGATAACGGTGGCCGCAGGCAAACTGCACCGGTTGCACTGCCACGAACCCGGGCGCGCATTTGCGCTTCATGGAAGAAAATGGCCTGCTTACGTGGAAAGTACATGCGGAAGTACCTCTTAACTCTGTGCGCGGAATGTACCCATTCTGGCCCCATGTCCCCGCTGGGGAAAGCCTATCAGCAAATGAACACGCCAAGCCCGCAGATCAAGGACATTTCTGTTTTACGGTTCTTCCCCGCCCATGGGACTGCCCGGCGGCGTTTTATCATCTTTCAATGCGGTTTCAGCCGGAGATTGGAATAAGGGACAATTTTTTACCCCTTGGGGATTCTTCACGTTAAGAAACGCATCCATAGCCTGCACGGCTTCTTTCTGATTCCATTTCCGGGATTGCTCAAGGGCAGGACCGGAAATTTTCCTCCATTCTTTTTCCGCCTCTTTTAAAGAAACCGCCTTAAAACATTTCCACTGGGGAGCATCCTGTGTAAGAAGTTCAAAGAGGGACACAACCCAAACCGTTTCAGAGGGCATGTCCTCTGCCAATTTTTCCTGTTCAGGTGATGCAGGCGATTTTGTCTTTTCTTTTACTATTGTTTCAAACGGATCTTCACCCTCGGTTTCCTGGGAAAGAGGCACCCGGCGGCTGCCTGGGGAAAGGGAGCATGTTTCCTTAATGACGCCCGTATTTACATAAACGCTTTCCGTCTGCTCCATGCCGCTTTTCCAGCGGGTTCCATCTTTGGGATTGGTCTCTTCACAGCCGCTCCATTCCAATACCCTGCCATACTGTTCCGTCAGTTCCCATTGCTTCCATCCATAGATAAAGCGATACCTGTTAACATACCTGTCAGGACAAAAATAATAAGCTTCTTCACCACGAAAAACACTGCCGATTTTCTTCCCGTGCAGGCAGAAGGAAGGAACCGTATAAAGATAAGAGTTATCCGCATTGCAGATAAACCTTACATGTTCATCCTGCGGGGGAGGAGTTCCAGCTATTTCAGGGTTCCGGTACAGGAAAATTCTTTCTTTTCCATGGTCTCCCACAAGATCAATTTCCTGCATAAAAACAAGGCCGCCGTTGGGGCCGTCTGAATTCTTTAATGCAGGATTCCAGCCCGTCCATGATTCAATAAGATCGCCCTGTCCGGAAACCTGTTTGCGAATATTCCACTGGAGAAAAGAAGGAAGCTGGGAAAAATGAAGGGAAAAAACAGGCGGCTGCTCTGCCGCCTTTAACAAGGCGGCAGAGCAGCATAAAAAGCATAATCCTGTGATTAAAGCATTCATTCTAAATTTGATTTACCCTGGACAGAACCCTGTCCACATAATCAAAATTATTGCTATTATATCTGGAAATGCACCATTGTCTAGAAGT
>OGPS01000687.1_pt1 | contig 30102 bp, 23 predicted proteins | sample 1552931 | NCBI WGS metagenome assembly OGPS01 (sample SAMEA2580252, study PRJEB22360) | human gut metagenome | biome: human gut; feature: human-associated habitat; material: faeces | place: Denmark | collected 2008/2010 | reverse complement strand
CAGACAGACAGACAGACAGACAGACAGACAGACAGACAGACAGACAGACAGACAGCTAGCTTTCTGTCTTATTTTCGTGTAATTTTTGAAGTTGATAAAGGTACTTACCGTTACCGGTAGGTCCTTTGTCAACTTTTTTTATGCAAAAATTAAAATATAAGGAGGAAGAAAAATGAAAAGGACAAAAAAGATTATGAGCTTAGCATTAGCTCTAGTAATGATGCTTACTGCAATTGTAGGCAGTGTAAGTGTATTTGCTGAAAGTCAAATTGAAAGCGGATACAAAGAAAATGGATGGGTGATTGATGGCTGGATTAATTTATCTAATGTAGTAAATAATGCCGTTTCAAATGAAGAAATTACTGTAAATGACAAAACTTATTACACAGGAAACATATCTGCGGAATTTAATCAAAGAGATTTATTTCAAGGTGCATATCAAAAGTACAAAAAAGACTTTGAAAATAAAAAGTTATTTGGCAAATACTGCAGAAATATAATTATGTTTAATGAGGGTGGAACTAAGCCAACTGTTGAATGCAAGGTTAAATTTCCACAAGGAGTGACAGTAAATAAAGATGCTTTTGAAAAAGAATTTACTAAAAATAATGTAGTTACAGATTTAATAAAAAGTGTAGAGTTTTCATATGATGAAAGTGATAATTCAGTAAACATTACTTTTTATTTAGCAACTGATGCTTACTGGCACGATTATGAAGGTTTCTTTAAGCTTTATGAAAAAGAAGCAGCAAAAGCTGAAGACGCTGCAAGCAAAATAAAAATTTCTATTCCATACTTAGTCGAAGCTAAAAATGATATAAGTAACTATGGTGAAATTACTGTTAATGGTCATTGTAACTTATATAAAGCAGGTAGGGTATTTGCTGGCATGAAAATGGTAGATATAACATTAGAGCAATTTACAAAAACCATCAGACTAGAAAGTGGTGACAACTAAAATGAATAAAAAATTTACAAGAATTTTTAGTTTTTTAATTGTCTTTTTACTAAGTTTATCTTTTTATCCAAGTTCGCTTGTAAAAGCTGAAGACGGCGATATTGATATTAATAAAATGATAGAAGATAATTATTGGATAGACTTTAAAACCGTATATAAATTTGGAATGACATATCTAGTACCAGAAGGAGCAGACCTTACTGAGAAAAGTTTTCTTAAAAACTTAGCAGAAAATGATATGGATAATATGAATAAAATGAATTACAATACTGGTTTTAGAACAGATAGAAATGCGCTATTCGATATAATGAATAAAGATGCCTCTTTTTGGGTTAAAGAAGCTATAACAAGAGATTATACAGATAAAAAATCATTTTTTATGCCAACGCCAGATGGAAATAAAGTATATATATTTAAAGATGGTAAAGCTAATAACCCACTTAATTTTGACATAGATAACAAAACGATCGTCAATACAGATGACTATAATATGTATGCAGACTTAATTAATGCTAAAAATAATAATACAAACAATGTTGATAAGTTTAGAGTTGGTGATAGCTTTGATTTAGACTTTGTTGTTGATACTTCAATATTAACAAAGTACCAAAATACTAGATTTCTTAGTGCAGTAAACACACAAGGAGCTCTTGAAGATGTATGGCTTGCAGATCATGGTATAGCCCTTGCAGACGATATATATGTATTTAATTTAGATTTTCCAAAAGGTATAGATACCAGTGAGATGAAGCTAGAGCTTGAAGGCTTAGAAGGATATACTTTAGAGAAACAAACAGACGAAGTTGGCAATAGAATAAAAGTAAGAGTAGTTGCTGATGAGGATAATGAAAGAGATATTGTTACTGTAAAAGATTTTTTTAACAAATTAAACAATTCTAATGAAAGAATAATATTAAGAATAAAAAATCTTAAAATTAATTCAGCTGCTAATATAGCTGGTGAAAATCAAATAACAGCAAGCTTTGGCGGTATGCATGATTTATGTATGACTTACGATACTAACAGAGATGAACTATTAAGTAAAGATGAAAATGATAGAAAATATATTCAGTATTTTAAAAAGAAAGAGTGTTTTATAAACAGAGATATAGTTTCATTTGCAGCAAAACAATCAAAAGAAGGTACAGACGCAGCTGCTGATAGAGCCAAACTAAATCTAATTTCTTATACTTTCAATGTTGAAGAAAGAAAAGCAAGTCACAATCCTGTTGTTACATTTATTAACGACGACAGATTCTACGATGAAAGAGAAGTTTATGAAGGCACATACATAAACCAAAACAGCTATATGCCAAGAGATCCAGAAAAGAGAGGATACAAGTTTATCGAGTGGAACACTATGCCTGACGGAAGCGGCATGACATTTACTGGCGACACTGTAGTTTATGAAGACATGACTGTTTACGCTATTTACAAGAAAGACAGAAGATATGATGATGAGCGTGAAACAGCTGATGAAGAGCCAATGCTAAACATTAACGATCACTACCAATACATGGTCGGATATAAGGACGCAACATTCAGACCAAATAACAACATGACTAGGGAAGAAGTTGCTGTAATGTTCTCAAGACTTATGGTCAGAAGACCAATAAAGGGACACATTTACAATCATAATTTTAAAGACTTATCAAATACTAGATGGTCTGCGACAGCTATTAGCTACATGAATGAGCTTGGCTTAATCAAGGGTTATCCTGATGGAACTTTTAAACCAGAAAAGACTATAACAAGGGCTGAATTTGCGGCTATGGCAACTAGATTTGCTAATCTATTTGGCGGCGGACTTCAAGGATTTGTTGACGTTCCATACACTCACTGGGCTAATGATGTTATAGGTAAGGCAGCAAGTGCTGGTTGGGTAAGTGGTTACCCTGACGGCACATTTAAGCCTGAAAACAAAATTACAAGAGCTGAAGTAGTTAGTATCACAAATAGAATGCTTACAAGACGTGCTGACAAAGATTTTATTACTAAACATAGATCAGCAATACTTTGGTTTACTGATACTCCTACTCACTGGGCATTCTACGACATTGTCGAAGCATGCAATGGTCATGACTATACAAGACAAGGAACAATTGAAGAAAATTGGCTAAACGTTAACTTAAAAACTTTTGTTTACGATAAATAAGATTAACTAGCTAAATAAGATTAAGAGCTGAGGTAGAAATACTTCAGCTTTTCTCTTGCTTTTCTATTTCATTTCTTATATAATAGAATAAAGTAAACGAAGAGAGGTAATATTATGAAGAAGAAAATATTGGCGCTAGTCATGGCCATAATGGTGCTTGCTAGTGAAGTGAATCTACTCGCAAAGACTGAATTAAAACAAGTGAAGCTTAGAAACAGAAGCTGCAATGTAATTACTGTTACAGCTGACGATACTACTGCTTTTAAAGTGGTTAAGCCAAATATGAAGCAAGTCGGCGTTACGAATTTCAAAAACTATATTGCGTCGTACAAGCCAAGAGCAGCGATAAACGCAAATTATTTTGAAGCATACAAGGGTGGCTACTACCCATATGGCACACAAATGACTGAGGGCACGATGATAAACATGTCTGGCGATCACGCGAGTCTACTTGTTTTTGATAAAAATAAATTTAAGATAGTACAAGGCTTTCTTCGTTACAATGGCTTTCTTGATGGATTAAGGGAGAATGATTGGACTATACCAAATAAAGCAAACACTTTTGAAATCTGGAATGTCAATGGCAATTTAACAAGCGAAATGACTGCATACGTATATAATTCATATAGAAACGCTCCTACTAAGTTTGGCGGCGGAACTGTTATAGAAGTTGTTGATAGTAAAGTAAGTAAAGTATATAAATCATCTGAAAACATGGTTTTACCAAAGAATGGCTACATTATTTACTATGGCAAAGAGGCTTGCGACGATAAATATATTGATGATAGATTCAAAATTGGAAGAACTGTTGAACTTGAACTAGTATTATCAAAGAAGACTAAAGACGGCTTCGTGACTGAAACTACTTTTGATTACAATGGAGAAAAAATTCCATATACAAAAGTGACTGAGATAATCTCAGCAGGACCATTACTAATAGAAAACTCAAAGAGCGTTTATGAAACTTATGTGAAGGGCATGGAAGCAAAGATGACTACCGGCGCAGGCGCAAGAACCTTGATAGGCATCAATAAGTCAAATCAATTAGTCATGGTGACTACTTCTGGTACCATGGCGCAAGTCACAGGTATAATGCAAGACCTAGGCTGCACTGACGCTTTTAACCTTGATGGCGGCGCTTCGAGCGCTATGTATGCGAACGGAAAGTACTATAGAAATGCAGGAAGAGCGCTTAACACAGTATTTTTAGTACAAGATGTAAAGCCAGAGAAGAAAAAATAGTTTAATAAAGATAAAAATATAGGCGATGGATGAGACCATCGCCATTATCATGCAAAAAAAGAGTGGGCACGTAGCTCACTCTTTTGTATTTTATATTTAGTTTTGTCTCATCGCTTCAAGTGCACTTAGCTTAGTTGCTTTCTTAGCAGGGAAGTAACCTGACACTATACCTATAAGTGCTGAGAACACTAAGGACGCTAGTGCTAGCCAAGCTGGTATGATTGACATCTTTAGCTGAGTCGGATCAAAGTCTGGTGAGAATCCGCCTCCAGACATATTTGCAGCAAAGCCATATTTTACGCCCAAGTAGTTAATTAGGGCACTTATCAAGTAGCTGAGGACTATACCTGCGAGGCCACCAAGTAGACCTATGAAGGCTGATTCAGTAAGGAACATCATCTTTATGTCTGAGACGCTCGCACCTATAACCTTCATGACACCAATCTCTTTTGTTCTTTCGTATATACTCATGACCATGGTGTTCGAGATACCTATGGCTGCGACTAGTAATGATACGGCACCGATGCCGCCAAGTATTAGTCTTTGTGTTTTAGATGAGTTATTGATTTCGACTAAGATATCGTTAAGCGAGTGCGGCTTAAGTCCCATCGCTTCGATTTGCTCTTGAACTTTTTGAACATTGTCAAAATTGTCTACCTTAACCTTAATGTTGTTGTATTTGTTCTCTTTGTCATCACGACCGCCCATCATGTATCCTACATACATATTTTGATTGGCACCAGATTGTAATTTTTTGGCATCTTTTTTAATTTTTCTTAAATATTCTATCGGCATAACGATGTAGTAGTTATTCTCGTAGTCGTCATCTCTAAATACACCAACTGCTTCTATTGGGTATTTTTGCTTAGGTTTGTTAGGCTCGTCACTTTGACCTTCTGGGTCGTAGCTGCCACCTGTGTCTAAAGTAAGAAACATCTTAGTTGTAAGCGGGTCTCTTTCTTCATCCTTCGATGGTCCATTCATACGAGGCCTTTGCGGATTGCTTAGCCATCTAAGAACGTCTCTACCCATAACAACTTGGTTCATATCGCCCTCTTGTAGAAGTCTACCACTGTCAAGCTTTATGTCGAACTTTGCATACTCTCTAGGATCAACACCTAAGATAGTAGCGTAACCTTGTAGGTTCTTGACATTAATTTGTGCTGAAAACTGCTCGGAAGCTAAAACTGCATCTACATGAGGGATTTTTTTAAGCATCTCGACAGTAGCATCATCAAGCTTTGCGACCTTATTAGTCTTTGGTTTCTTCTTTTCATCTTCATCCATATCGCCACCATATCTATTGGCAGGGTAGATGTCGATTTGAGTTAAAGAACCTGCCGCAGCAAGTTGTTTTCTAGTTGAATCTGTCATACCAAAGCCTAAGGATATCATCATGATGATGGATATTGAGCCTATAACTACACCTAATACTGTTAAGAATGTTCTTAATTTACGTCTATTAAGATTTCTCAAACTCATCAATATTAGATCTTTAGTTTTCATCTATATTCAAATCCTTTTCTTTCTTTTTGTTTTTAAGCTTTTTAAATACTACGAAGCCTATAGCTCCTAAGATTACTAAAGCTACTGGAATATAGAATAGTGGCTTTTTAAACCAAGGAGTCTCTCCCATAGCTCCATCTGGCAGTGGCATACCGTCTGGTCCAGCGTTAGGATCCATTGGTGGAGCTTCTTCTACTGTTATGTTAAGCTCTTCTTCCTTTTCCTTAACTTCGCCTGTTGAGTCTTCGTAAGTAAATTTAACCTTAGCCTTTAACTCACCAGCTTCATTTGGCATGATGGTGCCTTCATAAACATCTTGTCCGCCTGGGTTGAAGTTACCGATGTAGTATGTGCCGTTATTAACTGTTGCGTTGTCAGCTGTTAAAGTTACCTTGAAGTTGTATAGAGTAACCTTACCAGTGTTGTAGAAGTTACAAGTGATAGGGATGCTGTCGCCTACCATAGCGTTTGTTTGATAGTTTATTGGATCTATATCAAGCTTTGACTCTTGATATACTGGCACACCGATATTTTCACTTGACTTATATTCGTTATTTTCGTCGTCTTCATATTCAAAATTAGCTGTGATATTGTAAGTTTTAGCTGTTGCATCTGGAACAACAAACATCTTTATAGTCTTTTCAACCTTGCCATTTGGAGGTATTCTTCCTATATAGAATGTATTTGAGCTGTCAACTGGTGTGAAGACAGATGAACCAGCTGTGTTTGAGTCACTTTTACTTGTGTCTTGACTTGTTAAGTCTATCTTAATATTCTTAACAGCCTTTTTAGCGTTTGTGTTGTAAAATGAAAGATTCATCTCGAACTCGTTTCCAGCAAGTGGAAGCTTTGGAGTGAACTCATACTTGTCTATGATTAACTTTGGTGTTGACTTCTTTGCGTCCTTGCCATCGCCAATGCTTTCTGGGTTGTTTAGGAAGATGCCGATGATTTGTTCAACAGTTTTTGGCTCTTTTGAATCAGTAAAATCATCAAGATATTCTATCTTAATATTGATAGGGTAGTTCTTAGTCGAGCCGCCCTTTGTTGTAAAGAATTTGTAGCTAACTGTTTCTTCTTCGCCAGGAGCTAGGTCTCTTACGAGTATGTCAGAGACTGTTCTTGATACAACGCCTGATGGGTCGTCGCTCTTAGCGCTTGCTCTGATGCTTTTAGCAACGGATTGACCTTGATTTCTGATTTTAAAGCTTACGTCGAATGTTTTGTTTACTCCAAGTGTTGCTGCTGGGAACTTTAGGTCTTGTATTATTAATTGTGAGTTTTGTGAAGCATCTCCACCTATATTAATAAAGGCAGATGTTTCTTCTTTGATTGCTTCCTTATTAAATTCACTTTCATAGCTTAGTGAAGTTTTTATTTCATAGGAACCAAACTTAGCAGTCTTGCCTACGTTCATCTCATAGTAAACGTATGTTTTTTTACCAGGTTCAATGGCTTTAATTTTTTGAGTAGTAGTGCCGCCTCTAACAGATAGACCAGCCTCAGCAAGGCCAGAGATGTTTAATTCAATGTTTTTAGCTAAAACATCGGAAATGTTTTCGATTTCATAGCCAAAGGCTACATATGAGCCAGGTACAATATTTGCTTCAGGTAGAACGTCAACTCTGTTTATTTTTAGTTGAGCCTTGTTTTGACTTCCGCCGTTTACTCTTACATAAGCTTCACCATATACTTTTACTGTTTCACCATCAATTCTTGCTTTTCCTGTGACAGACACTTTATAAGTGCCTGCTTCAGCACTTTGAGGTATTCTAACTCTAAGTTCTACGTCGCCACGGCCACCATAAGTGTTTGTGATGTAGCAGTTATTAGGGCTGTCACTTGTTGCTCTTAGTCCATAAAAGCTAAGTCCAAAGAATGGTCTTTCAGTTTCAAAGTAAATAGATGCTTCTTCGCCAGGATTTAATTCAGTTGTTGATCTTGAAATTAAATTAATTTCATCGTCTTTGCCTAGAGTATCTCTTTTATTTACATTTACTCTTACATTGCATTCACCGTAAACGCTCTTATTGCCAGACTTACCTTTAACAGTAACTTTATAAGTGCCTTGTTCAGCAGCATTAGTTATCTTTATCTTAACCGTAATTTTACCATTGCCACTTGCAGTTTTTATAACGTAGCAGTTGTTTGGACTATCTGTACTAGCTATAATGTCTGTAATCTCATCATTGCCACTTGGTAGGGAAAAGTTTATATATTTTTCTTCACCTTGCTCTGCGACCAAACTTGGGTCAGATTGTAAGATTACTTCTTCAACTGCTGGGGTTGTGCTTGGTTCTGTTGATTGACCAGGCTTACTTGGCTTGTTTGGATTCTCTGCATAAATGTCCACACTCAAGGTGCTTATCATCATTACAGCTATTAATAATATGCTAAATATCTTCTTCACTTAATTGTGCCTCCTTTTTATTTCTGTTCATTTCGTCTTTCTCAATCAGACCGTCACGCACGTGAACGATTCTGTCCGAGTAGACTGCTGTTTCTAGGTCATGAGTTACTATGATAAGCGTCTGTTTATCCTTCTTCGTCATAGTAGTCATAAGTTCCATAATCTCGACACTAGTCTTAGTATCAAGGTTACCTGTTGGTTCGTCCGCAAAGACTATCTTCGGTTTATTAACAAAAGCTCTCGCTATACTTACTCTTTGCTGCTGACCACCACTCATCTCACTTGGTTTGTGCTTCATTCTATCCTTCAAACCAACCTTCTCTAGTAGATACGCGCTACGCTCATCTCTTTCTTTCTTAGGTATGCCTTTAAATATCAAACCCAATCCAACATTTTCAAGTGCTGTTAGAGTAGGGATGAGGTTATACGATTGAAACACAAAGCCTACATTGAGTTGCCTAAACTTAGTTAGGTCGTCCTCGTTAAGATTCTCTATGTGTATACCTCCGACAACTATCTCCCCAGACGTTGGCTTTTCAAGTCCAGCCATCATATTTAAAAGAGTAGATTTACCTGAACCAGATGGTCCAACAATGCATATCGCTTGCTCCTTATATAGAGTTAGGTCAATGCCTTTAAGTACAAGAAGACTTTCTTTACCGATCTTAAATGCTTTCTTTAAATTTTTCAGTTCGATAATTTCTTGCATGTTTCCTCCTTTACTATATATCTTGATTATAACATATAGCGCGTCTTAAATGTATACAAAACTGTTAAAAGAATAAAAAAATTTTAAAAAAACTCTTGCATTTTGAATATATATGTGTTATATTAATATTGATATATAAATATATGTTTATGTGTTCATACATATAAATATTGCATTTATATAAATTTAAAAGACATAGATTAGGAGGCAGCAATGGAAAAATTATTTTTAAATGGACTTACTTGCGCCAATTGCGCGCAAAAGATAGAGCGCTTTGCAAATGATCATGCATCGGTTGAAAGCGCAAGTCTAGACTTTATAAATACGACTCTTAGTATTGAGATGAAAGACGGAGTAGATGGCGAGGCAGCTTTAAGAGAGATTACTAAATACATTAACGACTTAGAGCCAGACGTCTTAGTTACACGTGGGGGAGATGAAGAGGAAGAGGAGCTTGAAGAAGGCTTTTCAAAAGTCTTTTTGCTAAGGATAGCAGTATCGCTACTTGCCTTAGCAGCGTTTTTATTCATAGACAGCCCATACAAGATGGTCTTCTTCGCCATAGCATACATCGTTATCTCATATGACATAATCATTAACGGTGTTAAAGGCGCTCTTCATGGCGTACTTGCTGAAGAGTTTTTAATGAGTGTCGCTACCATAGGCGCCATATTCATAGGCGAGTACCTAGAGGCAGTTTTGGTATCACTTCTATATCAAATCGGAGAAATAATTAGTGACATAGCAGTTGATAAGTCAAAAGACAAGATTAAGGAGCTTATAGTTAAGTCACCAGTTTTTGCAACAGTTTTGGACAATGGCAAAGAAATTCAATCTGAACCGGCAGACGTAGCTATTGGCTCTAAGATTATAGTTCGTGAAGGCGAGTCCATCGCCATAGACGGCGTAGTTATTGAAGGAAGCGCAAAGGTTGATAACGCTCACATAAGCGGCGAGTCAGAACCAGTTTATGTTGATGTCAATAGTGAGGTTTACTCAGGCGCTATAGTCAAGGAAGGCTACTTAATTATTGAGACTACTAAACTTGCTAAGAACTCAACAGCAGCTAGAATACAAGAGCTTGTTAGAAGCTCACAAAGCGATAAGGCTAATCTTGAGACAGGCGTTTCGAGATTTGCCAGGATCTATACACCTATCGTCGTTTTCATCGCGGCAATGATTGCACTATTAGCACCAGTACTAAATATAATGCCGCTTAAGGAAGCTCTTCACACATGCTTCGCCTTTCTTATAGTATCGTGCCCATGCGCAATCATCATCTCAGTGCCACTAGCATATTTCTCAGGTATAGGCAAGATGAGCAAGGACGGTATTTTATTTAAAGGAACAAAATTCTTAGATCAATTTAGAAATATAAAGACATTCTGTTTTGACAAGACTGGTACACTAACTAGCGGCAAGTTTAAGCTAGTTCGTGTAGAAGCCATTGGCATGGATGAGAAAGAGGCTCTGCACTTATCAAGACTTGCTGAGTATCACTCAAAGCATCCTATAGCAAGCGCTATACTTGATGATAGAGAGGCCATAAACAAAGAAGAGATAATTTCTTACACAAGCCTTAAGAATGGTGTTCAAGCTGAAACAAAATTTGGCAGCGTTAAGGTTATTACGAGTGAAAAAGAAAGTGAATACAAAGTTCTTGACACTTATCTTGACGATAAGCTAATCGCACATCTATATATAGAAGACGAGATAAAGGACGAGACAAAAAATCTTGTTCGCGAATTAAAAGAAAGAAATGTTAAGCCAGTTATGCTTACAGGCGATACGAAGATATATGCTGAGAAGGTCGCTCGCGATTTAGGCATTGATTCATTCGAGGCAGAACTGCTTCCTGAAGACAAGATAAAATTCTTCGAGAAAGAGCAAAATAAGGACGGCCTCGTAGCCTTTGTTGGTGACGGTATCAATGACTCACCAGTTATTAAGAGGGCCGATATCGGTCTTAGCATGGGCGCACTTGGCTCTGATGCAGCCATCGAAGCGTCGGATATAGTTATCATGGACGACAAGATTGAAAAGATCGTAAACATCTTTGACACATCGCAGTTCGTTAACAAGATTATAATTGAAAACTTAATCTTCACTGCTTTTGTCAAGGCGGCCATCATCATACTAGCTTTATTCATACAATTACCTCTATGGGTAGCGGTCTTTGGTGATGTAGGCGTAACACTATTATCAGTAATAAACACATTAAGAATCAGATAATTTAATAAGAGCTTTACAAGAAGTTCACAGTTAATAGATATATTGTCTATATGCTGTGAACTTCTTGACATATTGGGCTAATATATATATAATAATAGAATAGACTTAAAAGGAGTTTTATATGATATATTTAAAGACAAAAGATCAAATTAATAAGATGATTGACGCCGGCAAGATACTTGTTAGCGTTCATCATGCACTAAGAGATAAGGTTAAAGAAGGCGTTACGACTATGGAGTTAAACGACTTTGTTGATGACTTCATAGTGAGTCAAGGCGCTTACCCAGAGCAAAAAGGTTATCAAGGCTTTCCTTACGCTATATGCGCATCAGTTAACGACGAGATATGCCACGGCTTTCCAAGTAAGGATGTAATTCTTAAAGATGGTGACATCATCTCTATCGACATGGTTGTCAATTACAAAGGCTGGATGGCGGACTCTTGCTGGTCCTACGCTGTTGGAAAACTTTCTGAAGAGGATCAAAAGCTATTTGACCACACAAGAGAGGCTATGTACAAAGCTATAAGCATTGTTGATGAAAATGTCAGGATTGGCGAGATAGGTAAGTGCATCGAAGCATTTACAAGGCCTAAGGGATATTCTATAGTAAAAGAATTTATTGGTCACGGCATCGGCAAGAACATGCACGAAGACCCACAAGTTTTTCACTACGATGCTGGCGTAAAAGGACCAAGAATAGTTAAGGGCATGGCCTTTACGATAGAGCCAATGATTTGCATGGGCTCAGCAGCGATGAAGCTTGATAAGAATGGCTGGACTGCTAGAACAAAGGACGGCAGCAAGTGCGTTCAATTCGAGCACACCTTAGCACTTACCGATAACGGCGTGATTATAACGACTGATCAAGGAGATGTGTAGATGACAGAGACTAGAGATTTAACAAAAGGAGAAATATCGCCAATTCTGTTTAAGCTAGCGATTCCACTTATGGGGACATCTTTACTACAGATGTCATACCAAATCACGGATATGTTTTGGCTCGGCAAAGTTGGTACACAAGCTGTTGCAGCTGTAGGCATAGTAGGTCAGTACCTTTGGCTAATAAGTTCACTGATCATACTTTGTCAGGTAGGTCTATCCGTCGGCGTTTCACAAAGCTTTGGTAAATCGGATTTAGAAAATACTAAGAATTATATTGGCGGTGGCTTTAGACTAGGATTTTTAATCGCTATGACAATCACAGCCATATTTATAATATTTCATAATGAGCTAATCGGTTTATACTCGTTTAAAGAAGGCGACGCGGCTGTTCAAGAGCTAGCAAGTGAATACATGGTGGCGATTGCTTTTGGCCTAGTATTTATGTTTTTGAACCCATTATTTGCTTCGACATTCAATAGCATGGGAAACAGTAAAACACCATTTATCATAAGCTCAATTGGATTGGCAATAAACATGGTCTTGGACCCAGTTTTCATCTTTGTTTTTCATATGGGAGCCATGGGTACAGCGATTGCTTCAGTTATAGCGACTTTAGTAATCTTCCTTATATATATCTACATAGGCTTTAAGAATGATCTGATCTATGTAAGAGTAAATTATCTAAAGAAAGTGCCATCAGAAATAACTATGCATATACTTAAACTTGGCGTACCAATGACGCTTATGGAAGCGTGCCACGCATCAGTATCTATGGTCTTAACAGGCTACTTAACAAAGCTTGGCGCCTATGCAGTTTCAGCCATGTCAATAGGCTCGCAAATTGAGTCAATATCTTGGATGACGGCAAACGGTTTTTCTGTTGCTAACACTGCTTTTACTGGACAAAACTATGGTAAAGGCACTTACGATAGGATAGTTCTTGGTTTTAAGAAATCCATGAGAATCATGGCGACAATAGGAACGGCTACATCACTATTACTTATTGTATTTGCTCAGCCGATATTTGCGGCGTTCTTACCAGACGACCCAGTTGCAATGCAGGCAGGAGCCAACTACTTAAGAATACTTGGTTATTCACAATTATTCATGGTTATAGAGATAGGTGTAACAGGATTTTTCAATGGCATAGGCAGAACGAAGGAGCCATCATATTCAGGCGTAGTTCTAAATTTAATGCGTATACCATTTGCAATGATATTTATGAAATACTATGGCCTAAATGGTGTATGGATAGCGATATCACTATCGTCAATATTAAAAGGGATAGTTGCTTATGTTTGGTTTAAGATTATACTTAAAAAAGAGATAGAACCGAAGGTGATAGCATGATAGTACAATGCGTCTGCTGCCCAGTTTGTTGCAGAATAAAAATCAATGGTGAAGAAATTTCTGGCAATCGTTGCGGAAGAGGATATAATTACGCGAAAAGCCTTCTTGAAGAAGAGGACGACTACGTTTATGGCAAGATTAGGATAGATAGTCAGATGGTTTCGGGTTTACCAGTAAAGACTGATAAGAAGGTAGCTAAAATATATCATCAAGCGATATTAAAAGAAATATTTGATTTACGCGCGAAAGCACCTATAAACGTAGGCGATGTAATAAAGGAAAATATTTTAGACTTGGATGTAAATATAGTGAGTCAAAAAAGAATACTTAAGTAGGAGGAATTATGAAAAAGATAATTTTATTATTACTAACAATAGCTATGTGCCTGAGCTTAACAGCATGTAGCAATAATAATGACAATGGCGGTGAGAGTGAAATGAAAAAAGAAAGAAGCGAAAGCGAAGTAACTACAGACGATGCAGAACTTGTTCAACTACAAAACCCAAAAGCAGGTGACAAGGTTGCGACTATCAAGACTAATAAGGGCGATATCAAGGTAAAACTATTCACTGAAGTAGCTCCAAAGGCAGTTGAGAACTTTACTAAACATGCTGAAGATAAATACTATGACAATCTAATCTTCCATAGAGTTATTAATGGCTTTATGATACAAGGCGGCGACCCTAACGGTAATGGAACTGGCGGAGAAAGCATCTGGGGCGATGCATTTGAAGATGAATTTGATATAAATACAAGAAACTTCAGAGGCGCTCTATGCATGGCAAACGCTGGTCCTAACACTAACGGATCACAATTCTTTATAGTACAAGGCCAAGCTGTTCAAGATGACATCATTAAGCAAATGGAAGAAGCTGGCGAAGAAAAGGGATATCCAAAGGCTGTTGTTGACGCTTATAAAAAGATAGGCGGCGCATTCTGGCTTGATTACAAGCACACAGTTTTTGGTGAAGTTTATGAGGGGATGGACGTTGTTGACGAGATAGCAAAATCACAAGTTAATGAAAACGACAAACCTCTTGAAGACGTTGTAATTGAAACCATTACAGTAGAAGATTATAAATAGGAGTGAGAGTATGGATATTAGAGAAATTTATAAGAGCTACAAGGATCTTGACGGCAAGACTGTTGAGGTTCAAGCTTGGATAAAAAATTTAAGAGCACAAAAAGAATTCGGCTTCATTGAAATTAATGACGGATCCTTCTTTAATAGTATTCAAGTCGTTTATGATAACACATTAGAAAACTTTGAAAGAGTATCAAAGCTATATCTAAGTGCATCAATCAGAGTAAAGGGCAATCTAGTTCTTACACCAAACAATAAACAAGCGTTTGAGATCAAGGCAGAAGAGATCCAAGTCTTAGGCGACTCAACAGCTGATTATCCACTACAAAATAAGCGTCACTCAATGGAATTTTTAAGAAGCATAGCTCACTTAAGACCAAGAGCTAACCTTTTTAGAGCAGCTTATAGAATTAGATCACTAGCAGCCTTTGCTATACACAAATTTTTCAACGAACAAGACTTCGTTTATGTACACACACCAATACTTACAGCATCAGATGCTGAAGGCGCAGGCGAAATGTTCCAAGTAACTACACTTGACATTGATAATCCGCCAAGAACAGAAGATGGCGCTGTTGACTACAGCCAAGACTTCTTTGACAAGCCAACTCACTTAACAGTATCAGGTCAACTTGAGGGCGAAACATTTGCCATGGCTTTCTCAAAGATATATACATTTGGTCCAACATTCAGAGCGGAAAATTCAAATACAACTAGACACGCAGCAGAATTTTGGATGATAGAACCAGAGATGGCATTCATGGATAACAATCAAAACATGGATGTGGCTGAAGCTATGCTTAAGTACGTTATTAACTATGTTATGGAAAATGCTAAGGAAGAAATAGAATTCTGCAATCAATTCGTTGACAAGGGTCTAATCGATAGATTAAATCACGTTAGAAACTCAGATTTCGAAAGAGTTACTTACACTAGAGCTATAGAAATACTAAAAGAACACGAAGAAAAATTTGATGTTAAAGTTGAATGGGGTATGGACCTACAAACAGAACACGAAAGATACTTAACTGAACAAATATTCAAAAAACCAATCTTCGTAACTGATTATCCAAAGGACATCAAGGCCTTCTACATGAAGCTCAACCCAGACAATAAGACGGTTGCTGCTATGGACTGCTTAGTTCCTGGTATTGGCGAAATTGTTGGCGGCTCACAAAGGGAAGAAGATTACGCTAAGCTTGAAAAGAGAATTAACGAGCTAGGACTTGATATGGGCTCATATACTTGGTATATGGACCTTAGAAAATATGGCTCAGTAGTTCACTCCGGTTATGGTCTTGGCTTTGAAAGACTTATCATGTATATAACAGGTATTGAAAATATCAGAGACGTCCTACCATTCCCAAGAACAGTTCATCACTGTGAATTTTAGGAGGGCGCTATGAAAGAATATAATCATAAAGATGTCGAAGGCAAATGGCAAAAGATTTGGGCGGACAATAAAGCGTTTCATGCAGAAAACGATTCAGACAAGCCAAAATACTTTTTGATGGTAGAGTTCCCATACCCATCAGGAGAGGGTCTACACGTTGGTCACCCAAGGAGTTACACAGCGCTTGATATAGTTGCTAGAAAGAGAAGACTTGAGGGCTACAACGTTTTGTACCCAATGGGCTGGGACGCTTTTGGTCTTCCAACTGAAAATTATGCCATAAAGCACAAAATGAATCCAAAGGATGTTACTAAGAGAAATGTAGCTCACTTCAAGCATCAATTGACATCACTAGGTCTTTCATTTGACTGGGACAGAGAGATTAACACAACTGATCCAGAATATTACAAGTGGACTCAATGGATATTTATACAATTATTCAAAAAGGGTCTTGCTTATAAAAAGGAAATGAACATTAACTGGTGTCCAAGCTGTAAGATTGGTCTTGCAAACGAAGAAGTTATTCAAGGCCACTGCGAAAGATGCGGACACACTGTTGAACACAGAGTTAAAACACAATGGATGCTAGCTATAACTAAGTATGCTGACAGACTTATCGATGACCTTGACACAGTTGATTTCATTGACAGAGTTAAGACGCAACAAGTTAACTGGATAGGCAGAAGCCACGGTATGGAGCTTGATTTTGACATAGATGAAGTGGATGACAAGCTAAAAGTTTATACAACTAGACCAGATACCATCTTTGGCGTATCATACATGGTTATCTCACCAGAGCATCCGCTTATAGAAAAGTATAAGGATAGTATTAAAAACATTGACGAAGTTCATGAATATCAAAATAAGGCTAAATTAAAATCTGATTTTGAAAGAACAGAGCTTGTTAAAGAAAAGACTGGAGTTAAGATTGATGGCCTAACAGCCATTAACCCAGCTAATGGAGAAAAGATTGCCATCTACGTATCAGACTACGTATTAATGACTTATGGCACAGGCGCAATCATGGCAGTACCTGGTCACGACCAAAGGGACTATGATTTTGCAAAAGCCTTTGGCGAAGAGATAAAAGAAGTTATTTCAGGCGGCGACATCAGTAAAGAAGCTTATACTGATACGCAAAAAGGCACTCTTGTTAACTCAGACTTTTTAAATGGTCTATCAGTTGACGAAGCAAAGAAAAAGATTATTAAATATTTTGAAGATAAAAAAGTAGGCGTTGTTAAGACAAACTACAAGCTAAGAGACTGGGTATTCTCAAGACAAAGGTATTGGGGAGAGCCCATCCCTATGGTATACTGCGAAAAATGCGGATGGGTGCCACTTAATGAAGAGGATCTACCACTAACATTACCAGACGTTGAAGCGTACGAACCAACAGATACAGGCGAGTCGCCTCTAGCTAAGATTGATAGCTTTGTTAACACAACTTGTCCTCATTGCGGTGGCCCTGCTAAGAGAGAGACAGATACTATGCCTAACTGGGCTGGATCAAGCTGGTACTTCTTAAGATATACTGATCCAAAGTGCACTACAGCACCAGCATCCATGGACGCACTTAAATACTGGATGCCAGTTGATTGGTACAACGGAGGCATGGAGCACACTACACTTCATTTACTTTACTCAAGATTCTGGAATAAGTTCTTATATGATATTGGCGTAGTACCAACAAGCGAACCATATCAAAAGAGAACATCACATGGTATGCTACTTGCACAAGACGGAGAAAAGATGAGTAAGTCAAGAGGCAACGTAATAAATACAGATGACATAGTTGAACAATATGGCGCAGACACACTAAGAGTTTTCGAAATGTTCATGGGCGACTACGAAAAAGTTGCTATGTGGTCAGAGACAGGTATACAAGGCTCAAGAAAGTTCCTTGAAAGAGTTTATCGCTTGATGGAGATAGTGAATGACGACGAAAACTATTCTAAAGACTTAGAACAAGACTTCCACATCACTATTAAAAAAGTGTCAGAAGACTTTGAAAACTTAAAGTTCAACACAGCAGTTGCCAAACTTATGGAACTACTTAACAAGATTACTTCAAAGGGAAGCATCACAAGAAAAGAGCTTAAGACATATATCACACTTCTATATCCAATCGCTCCACACATCACTGAAGAGATTAATGAGATGGTTGGCTTCGATACAGAACTTTATAAATCAACTTGGCCAAGCTTTGATGAAGAAAAAACCATCATCAAAACTATAGAGATACCAGTTCAATTCAACGGCAAAGTTAGATACACAATCGAGATTGATAGAGATGCCTCTGAAGACGAAGTAAAAGAAAAAGTTTATGCACACGAACTTTTCGAAAAGTCAAAGCAAGGCAAGAACATCGTTAAAGAAATTTACGTTAAGAACAAAATATTTACAGTAGTAATCAAATAGTTTATAAAGAAAGATCTATAAGGGTCTTTCTTTTTTTGCGCAAATATTTCTAAATGTGATATAATTATCTTAAGCAAGGAGGCGTTAAATATGAAAAAGAAAACAATAATACTTATAATCATATTGGCAGTAATCTTTTTTATTAGATTTGGAGTACTTAGCTTTCCATATACAAGTGATGTGAAAGCATTTATATATAGAGATGGCAAGTGGAGCGAATCAATTTTGCATATGGATTTAAATTATAAGCACAAGTTTTTTGCCGCTGATGAATTCACTGGAAGCATTTACCTTGATGACCTTGACATAATGAAGTATTGGAAGGATTATTCAAGATTTAGCCAATCAGCTAAAAAGGACGCTTGGAACGTTAAAGAACTTGTATATAATGTCAAGAACAGCTTTGTTGATGGTGAGTATCAAAACTCTGTCTTTAATAAAAACTACACAAATAGCATAGGAAAAATTTATTATAAAGACTTTCTTAAGTCTATAGTGATAGCAGTTAATGATTACAAGCTTGAAAGAAAAGATGGTATTAACTATGTAGATACAAGTGAGATTAAGCCTGTCATAATTGCAGCGGGCAATGTGAATTTAGATGATATTAAGAAAATTAAAGAGCACGATATAGCTTTAGATAATGTCGATAGAGATGCGATTGATGATATTAGCATAGAAAATAATATTAAGATGCCTATATTTAAAATTGATTTTTCAAGGTGGAATGAAGGCAAAGAATATGCCCTTGAAAAGGAATATAAAGACTTTGATTGGAAAGCACCAAGTTCACCTGTCTCTGATGAAGACTTTAATAAAACTTTTGATGAAGTAGATGACGAAGAGTACATCAAAGAGAAGATTGCAGAGCTTGAAAACTTTAAGTCCGGCTTCATTAATGAAGTTAAACTTAATAAAAATTCTGCACACAAAGAAGATGATATGACACTTACAGAAGTCACTTATGATATTGAAGGTGGAAAATTATACTCAGCTCTACTTATGGAGAGAGGCGACAGAGACAAGGGTTATGGCGTTCAAAGCGTTTACACCATAAAGATAGATGGAGACGGCAAGCAAGAATTTATTTCAGATAAGCTAGGGATATTTAGTAATTAACATTGATATGAAGAAAGATCTATTGACTTAGCTCTTTCTTTTTTCTTGACAAAAACAGCCATTACCATTACAATGAAGATAAGAAAATAGTAAATATATCAGTAAAGGAGAAATGAAATGAGTAAAGTACAAAAGAAGATAGTTTTCGGTAGCTCTATGTGTCCAGACTGCGGACCATTTAAAGAAGTGATGGACGAGTCGGGCGTACGCTTCTTGTACCTTGACATCACAGAAAATCTTGCGAGCATGAAAAAATTCTTAAAGGCAAGAGACACAATGAGCGAATTTGACGGAGCAAAGAGCGCTGGCAATATCGGCATACCAGCTCTTATACTTGGCGACAACGAAAGAGCCATCCTAGATATAGATGAGCTTAAGGAATACCTAGACAGTTTAAAATAATTACATGGGCCTTGTTAATGCAAGGCTCTACTTGCATATAAAGCGTTTAAAAAGATTATTATCGGGTAAAAATTAATAGAGGTGATGATATGGCTACTATACTTATAGCTGATGACGATGAAAACATAAGAAACGTACTTAAGGAGTATTCTATCATTAACGGCTATGATGTGATTGAGGCCGTGGACGGCATCGATGCTCTTAACAAAGTTAATAATAATGATATAGACCTTATCATCTTAGATATAATGATGCCAAAGCTCGATGGTTTCTCGGCTTACAAGAGGATTAAGGAAGTAAAGGACGTACCAGTTCTTGTTCTTAGTGCAAAAGGCGAGGAGTACGACAAGCTTTATGGCTTTGAGATAGGTATCGATGATTACGTTGTTAAGCCATTTAGCCCGCGTGAAGTTATGGCGAGGGTAAAGGCGATACTTGCAAGACACACTAGCAATGTAAAGTCAAATATTTATCACAATGGCAGCTTGAAAATAGATTTCGATGCGAGAGAAGCTTATATTAATGATAAAAAATTAGATTTAACGCCAAAGGAGTATGAGCTGCTTGCTTATCTAGCTCAAAACGAGGGCATAGCTCTGTCACGTGAGACTATACTTGAAAATGTTTGGGGCTACGATTTCTTCGGGGACAATAGAACTGTAGACACACACATCAAGATGCTTAGGAACTCGCTTGGCTCTGGGAAAGAGATAATCAGCACGGTTCGCGGCTATGGATATAAGCTGGAGAAAAAAGATGAAGAATAAATCATTATTCACAAAGTTAATAAGCTACTTTTTGATATTCACAATACTGATACTATCAACAATGTGGCTGTTTAACATAGTTTTCTTCAAAGAGATATACACACAAAAGAAGAGGGAGCTCATTCAAAACACTGAAAAAGAAATTTCTTCTTATTCAGGAACTGATCTCGTCTCATATTTAAATAACGCCACGAGCAAAACAAGGCTTGGCATAATTATTTTTGATGAGAATGGTCTAGTTTTGTACCCAAATTATCTAATTGAGCTTGATAAGGAAGACCTTGATTTTGTTAAAAGCAATGAGGATAGCATAGACTACATCAAAAAGCATGACGATAGAGAGTACCTAGTCTTTTTAAAGAGATACGAAACAGTTAATGCAAAACTATATATGAAGCTCATTGACAATCTCGATGAAGATGGCTCAGTAAAGAAGATGCTAAAGGAAGAACTTTTATACATTAGTCTCGTTGCAATAGTTTTAGCTCTTGCTCTTTCGTATTTTTTGGCAAAGAAACTTACTAAGCCAATCAAAAATCTTTCGGAAGCGTCCAAATTTTTGGGAACAAAGAGTTTTTCAATAGAGGAAGAGGGCGGCTACGAAGAGATTGAAGAGCTAAAGAAGATTCTCGAGAGTGCAAATGAAGATTTAAAGAGAACCATGGACTTTCGTGAGAATATCATTGCCAATGTATCACATGATTTTAAAACGCCTTTAAGCGTGATTAAGTCATATGCGGAGATGATTAAGGACATAACAGGTGATAATAAAGAAAAGCGTGAAGAGAATCTTGACACCATAATCACAGAGGCAGATAGATTAAACGGCATGATTAATGAGATGCTTGAAGCGTCAAAGAACGTAAGCGCCCTTGGTGAACTTAATTTAGAAAGACTTTCGCTCGAAGCAATTTCCAAAGAGATTATAGATAAATTAAATACAGCTGAAAGTAGAGAAAGAATTAAATTAGACGTAAGTGGCTCTACCATGGTTATGGCTGATGAGAAGAAGATTAGAAGCGTTATATACAATTACTTATCAAACGCTATAAATTACTCACCAGAGGATGAAGATGTTCTTGTAAGGATCACCGAAGATGAAAAGGGCGTTAGATACGAGGTTATCGACCACGGCACGGGCATAAAGGAAGAGGACATCAAGAGGGTTTGGGACCGCTACTACATCTCGAGCGCGAACCATGAGCTAAAAAAGTACGCGACAGGCCTTGGCCTATACATCGCGCGCGAAGTGCTTTTGCTTCATAAGGCAGAGTTTGGCGTAGAGAGCAGTTACGGAAAAGGATCGAATTTTTATTTTGTATTAAAAAAGGGAGTGTAGATATGAACTTTGATTTTTTAAAAGACATGAACATTGGTAATTTCAATAAGGATGAGGCCATGAACAAGATTGGAGAGATTGGTGAAGCCATCAAAACAAATACTGATTTAGCGAAATACCAAGACCTATTGAATGACTTTTTGGACCTTGTCAAAGACTATTACAATGGCAAGTACAAAGGCATTGACAACAAGAACTTAGTATTTATCATTTCTGGCCTGCTTATAGTTTTGTATCCAAATTCATTTAAGAAAAATGCTTTCTTCACCATAGCTTCGAAAATATTTGGCGTGTCAATACTAATTAAGTCTATAAGCGAAGAAGTGGCTAAATATAGAGAGTGGAAGAAAAGTTTAATTGCGATTGAAACTGATTTAGGCACTATCGAATACAACGAAGAGGAATTTTAAATGGCAAAGATAATGATATATGGAACGACATCGTCTGCAGGCAAGTCGACGATAGCGACTGCTATGTGCCGCTACTACAGAGACAAGGGCTACAAGGTATGTCCGTTTAAATCGCAAAACATGTCAAGAAACTCATTTAAGCTTCAAGACGGAAAACTTATTAGCAACGCTCAAGCGATACAAGCCTACGCCGCTGGCATCAAGGCAGATGAGTACATGAACCCGATACTTCTAGTGCCATCGTCTGACACAGGTAGCGACGTCTATGTGCTTGGCAAATTATATAAGCACATGAATACTAAGGAGTATTACTCGATTAAAAAAGAACTAAAGGCAAAGGTAAAAGAAGTTTTTGAAGAGCTTGAGAAGAAATATGACATCATGATTATAGAAGGAGCCGGTTCACCAGCAGAGATAAACTTACTTGAAGATGACTTTGTAAATACTGGCATGGCTGAACTTGCTGATACAAATGCCATCATTGTTGCTGATATTGACAAGGGCGGCGTCTTTGCTTCAATATATGGCACATACATGATACTTGATGAAAAAGATAGATCAAGGATAAAGGGCTACATCATCAACAAGTTTAGGGGCGATGCGAGCCTACTTGATGAAGGTATAAAAAAACTTCACGAGCTAACAGGTCTTGACTGTCTTGGCATAGTGCCATATACAAAGCTTGAGATAGCAGACGAAGACTCGCTTCATGACTACGAAAAAGCCGTCAATGCACATATGGCAGAGCACGACGCGATGAATAACGAGATAAATAGACTAGCTGATGTCTTCGCAAAGTCCATCGACATAGATAAAATAAATGCAATACTTGGTTTATAAACTCATCGCTATACTTATAGGCGTTGTGATTGATTTAATCTTAGGGGACCCTTATAACTTTTTTCATCCAGTTAAGCTTATGGGTAATGTCATTAGCTTTGAAGAAAAAATAATTCGAAGGACAGGGGCAAGAGGCGGCTTTATGAAAATGCTAGGCCTAGTCGCGGTGCTATTCAACATGAGCCTTGCCTTTTTATTCGGCTACTTAGCAATAATATTATTTAAGATCAATAAATATTTGTATCTAATCTACACTTCATACATGGTCTACGTGTGCCTTGCAGCACGCTCGCTTCACTTTGAGGCAGATATGGTAGTAAAAGAGCTAGGCCATTCGCTTGAGGGAGGACGCAAGAGACTCTCCTACATAGTTGGCCGTGACACAAGTGAATTAAGTGAAGAAGAGATACTTAAAGCGACCATAGAGACCGTTGCTGAAAATACTTCAGATGGAGTCATCGCACCGCTTATGTATATAGCGATATATACACCACTTGGCTTGGTTTATAAATTTATAAATACCATGGACTCTATGTGGGGTTATAAGAATGAAAAATATGGTGATCTTGGTTTTTTCGCAGCAAAAATTGATGACCTAGTCAATCTAGTGCCAGCAAGATTAAGTGCGCTTTTAATACTAATCACGAACATCTTTAACAAAAATATTCTCTACGCGTGCAAAACATTTTTTAAGTATAGATATGCACACGCAAGTCCAAATAGCGCTTTCCTTGAAGCGCCTATAGCGGGACTTTTAAAAATTCGTTTAGGCGGACCACACAAATATTTTTCTAAAATTGTCGATAAACCATATATTGGAGATATAGATGAGAAGGTAAATAAAAATGGCGTTTACTTCACCATAAGGGCGATGTATAAGGCACTAGCCTTATTAGTCATAGTAATCGCAGCCGTTTATTTAAAATTAATATTAAAATAAAAAAATGCACTTATGTCAAAACAATCGTTTTACATCTGTGCATTTTTTTGTAAGCTAAATTTTTAGGAAATTATTTTTTGAAAAGTATGTTGATATTATATAGCACTCAAATGCATTTGTCCGTGTTTTGAATCACGAATAAAGTAATTAATAAATATTTTTTAATTTACTTGAAAAACATTAAGATACTTGTTGACACCCACCCCATTTATGATATTATTGAGATAGGGGCACTTTAGCATAGTATTAAGCACATTTACACAAGGTGGACTTACGATGAATAATCTAAGAAAAGTTTCTTAATTAAAAATTGATTTATAAAACTAGTTCGTATTCATCTAAATTTTATAAATTAACAATTAATTAAGATAAATTTTACATAAATTTTACAATTAGTTTGTAAAATGTATTTATAAGAATTATATTACAATATTATATGGGGGTGGAGGTATTATGAAAAACTTAAGAAAAAGTTTTTTTAGAGGAAACAAAATATTATTTGCTTTGACAATAATATTTGGCATTTTAGGGATAGGTATTAGTATAGTATTTGCTTATCTATTGCAAAGACTTTTAGATGTGGCAAATACTGGTACTATTGATGAGTTAAAGAAATTAAATTTGTTTTCTTTAATTATATTTGCGGCATTATTTTTAGTAGAAATGTTATTAAAAAGAATCAAGGCTGCTTTTTTAAAAAAGGCAATGTTGCAATATAAAAATGATGCTTTTGAAATGATAACAAAGAAGGGTATAAGCTCATTTGCTAGTGAAACAACTTCTTCATATCTATCAATACTTACCAATGATGCTACTTACATAGAAGATAATTACTTAGTTGGTCTTATAGCTTCTATAGCACAACTTACATCTTTTTTCGGAGCTTTAGCTTTAATGATTTATTACAACTGGATGATGACATTAGCAGTAATATTGTCCTGTTCGATTCCTATAGGTTTATCAATTATCTTCGGTAAAAAATTACAAATTTTAGAAAAAGAAATTAGTAAAAAGAATGAAAACTTTATGGGAAAAGTAAAAGACCTATTGAGTGGTTTTTTCATTATTAAGAGCTTTCAAGCTGAGAACACAGCTATAAAGTTATTTGATAATGAAAATGAAGAATTAGAAAGTGAAAAAGAAAATAGAAAAAATACTGAAGGAACTATAAATGCAATTTCTTCGGTTTTATCTGGTGCTTTGCAAATTGCTGTATTTGTGGTTGGAGCTTTTTTAGCTATAAAAGGAGATATAACAGTTGGTGTTGTTCTTGCGTTTGTGCAATTAATGAATAATATAATGGAACCAATTCAAACTCTTCCAGCTTTATTTGCTAAAAGAAAAGCAGCAAGTGGTTTAATAGACAAGATGGAAGGCTATGCTAAGTCTAATGAAGAAGAAGTAGGCACCCTAGAACTTAAAAATATAAATGACGGAATTAAATTCGAGGACGTATCTTTCTCATACAATGACGATGGTGAGTTAGCACTTAAAGATATCAATTTAAATTTCGAAAAAGGAAAGAGTTATGCAGTAGTTGGAGAAAGCGGTAGTGGTAAGTCAACTATACTTAGATTAATTATGAGAGGATATTTAAATTATACTGGAGATATCAAACTTGATGACAAGGAACTTAAAGATGTAGATAGTACATCACTATATAATTTACTTTCTATAGTTCAACAAGATGTATTTATTTTTAACAGTACTATCAAAGATAATATAACACTTTATAAAAACTTTGATGAAGATAAAATTAATAAGGCTATAGAACTTGCTGGTTTAAGAAAACTTATAGCAAATAAGGGTATAGATTTTAATTGTGGAGAGAATGGTGTAAATCTATCAGGCGGTGAAAGACAAAGAATATCAATTGCACGTTCACTACTTAAAAATACAGAAGTTCTTCTAATGGATGAAGCTACATCAGCACTTGATGCTGAAACATCAAAAGCAGTCTTAGATCAAATATTATTATTAGATGAACTAACAAGGATAGTAATCACACACAGTCTTAAAAAAGAAGAGCTTAAAAAGTTTGATGAGATCATAGTTATGAAAAATGGCATGGTTCAAGAAAAAGGTAGCTATGAAGAACTTGTAGAGAAGAAAGATTATTTCTACTCTCTATGTAATATTGGTATTTAGAAAATATCTATAAAATTAATTATTTGACTTGAAAAAATTACACATATATGATATTATATATGTGTAATTTTTGAATGTTTAATAAGGGAACTTGGTGTAAGTCCAAGACAGCCCCCGCTACTGTAATTAGTGACGAGTCTAAGTATGCCACTGGGAAACTGGGAAGGTTTAGACAAGGTTGAGCTATAAGTCAGGATATCTTAAGAACGTTCGTATAAAGTTACTTCTTCGGTGGGAAGGAAAAACTTACTCAATATGTATGTTTTATATCCTTGAAACCCCTATTCAAGGATTTTTTGTTCCAAAAAACCGGCGAGAGAAAAGGGCGCGCTTCTCCTATTTTTCCTTTTCTCTCGAGTACATATTATGGAGGGTCATATGAAAAAGGCAATATTATTAAGTTTCTTTGGCACAACAAGGCTTAGGGAACACGAAAGAGTCATCGACAAATTTGTTAATGGCTTTAAAAATGAATTTAAGGACTGTGATGTAGAGATATGCTTTACTTCAAGGATAGTTAAGAGGATACTTGAAAAGAAGGGCATGTCTTTTGATGATGAGTGCGAGGCTATTAATAAGCTTAAAGAAGCTGGCTACAAGGACATAAGAGTCGTTTCGACAAACATTATCCCAGGAAAAGAGTATAAGAAGCTTAAAAAGGTTTCGAATAGACTTACGTCGTCATTTATCAGTAATGCTAAGGATATAATGAAGCACCTTAACGATATGACTAGCTTTGAACTAAAAGACGATGAAGAATTCATCTATGTGGGTCATGGTACTGATCACATTGCAGATAGGATATATGAAGACATTGACGAAGCATTCAGAGCGCATAATGACAAGTATCACATGATGAGCATAGAGGGCGAGCTTGATCTTGATAGCGTCATAGAAAATTTATCTAAGGACACTAAGACTATATATCTAAGGCCATTCATGCTAGTTTCCGGCGTTCACATGCTTGAAGACATAGCTTCTGATGAAGAAGATTCAATCAAGACAAGACTAGAAAAGCGTGGCTACGAAGTAAAACTTATTGACAAAGGTCTTGGCGAAGAAGATTATTTCTTAAACGACTGTATAGAAAAAGTTAAGGCGATGGAAGAGCCGCTACTAAACATAGTTGGCGTTGGACCTGGCGATGAAGATTTATTAACTGTCAAGGCTATACTTACTTTAAAAAACACAAACGCTGTCTTTCTTCTTGACAATAGAGGACGCAATCTTGCTCTTGACACAGTAATGACTTATGTCGATGACAAGCCAATAATTAAAATACCCTTTGATATGAAGAGCGTTACAGATGAGCTGTATAATGATCTTAAGCTAAAACTTGAAGAGGTCTTAGCTGAGTATAGAGACGTAAGCTTCATAACTATAGGCGATGCGGCAGTTTTCTCGACTCCTATGAACTTAACTAAGATACTTGATAAGAAGATAAATATAAATTTAGTAAATGGCATGCCATCCTTTGTTGCGCTGACTGCCATGAACCTTGAGCCGCTTATTGAAAAGGGCGAGAGCCTTGTGATATGCGACAACACAGAGCTTGTTGAGTCTGCAAAGCCTGACAGAGCTGTTATTCTAAAGGGAACGCTTAATAAAGAAGCCGTTTTAAAGCTAAAAGATACTTATGAAGCGGAATATTTTAAGAGGATATCGATGCCGAATGAAATGTATCTTACAGACGAAGAAGAAATATGCAAGGATAACGACTATATATCGCTATTCTACTTAAAGAAAAGGAAGTAAATTATGCACGGAGCCAATTTTTATGATTATGACAAAAAACTCATAGATTTCAGCTCTAACATTAACGTATTTAATATGAACGAAAGACTTTTCTCCTTTATCAGAGATGACTTTGACCATGTCAATGTTTATCCCGACATTAAGGCGAGAGAAGCGATCAATAATGTAGCCACTTACTTGGCTTGTGATGCGTCTAATATTATCCTGGGCAATGGGTCTATAGAGATAATTGATAAGGCGATACACAGGGCGGGTCGAGTGGTTATTTTTGACCCTTCGTTCTACGAGTACGAGCTTAGAGCTTGTGTTTACAAAAAAGAATTGATTAGAATAAATTATAAGGATTTTAAAATTGATTTTGACGAATTAAACGTCTTAAAGAAGGGCGACCTACTAATCCTCACTAACCCAAATAATCCAAATGGTAGATTATTAAAAAAAGAAGAGCTACTTAAGGCACAAGAAATATGTAAAGAGCATGGAGCGACACTTTTACTTGATGAGGCCTTTATTGAGTTTACTTTGCATGATTATGATAGCATAAAACTATTTAAGGACGAGGAAGTGATTGTGGTCAGAGCAATGACAAAGACCTTTGCTTTGCCGGGCGTGCGCTTTGGCTTTGCCTATGCGCCAAAAGATTTCAAGGACTACTACGATGAATTGAGCCTTGCCTGGTCGACTGGCTTTATACAAAATGAAGCGGCAAAACTATTGGCAAATAGTGAAGAATATTTAAGTGAAACAAAAAAATATTATCATGATGAACGAGCTAGATTAAAAAATTTATATAAAGATTTTAAAAATTTTGAGATGATAAATAGCGATGCCAATTTCTATTTACTTAAATTAAAAAAATATAGTGACGAAGAAATGTATAAGATTATGCTAGAAAAGGGTATACTTCTAAGGAGGATGCAAGGCTACAAGAACATTGAAAATAATTATGTGCGCCTTGCAATAAGAACTCGTGAAGAGAATGATTATTTACTTGAAAAACTAAGGGAGATAGAGAAGTGAAAGGCATATGTATAGCTGCTATGAACTCAAATAGCGGCAAGACAACTATAAGTTTAGCTTTGGCAAGACTGCTTGCGAATAAAAATAATAAAGTGAAGTACCTCAAGAGCGGACCCGATTTTATCGATTCAAGGCTCGGCTCTTTTGCATCTAAAGGGGACTATGGCAATGTCGATATCTTTATGCAAAAGAGTGGCGCGACTGAAGTAGGTGCAAGTGATGCGGACTACTGCGTTCTAGAAGGCGTCATGGGCTACCTTGACGGCATATATAATACGATGGAGGCATCAACTTATGCCAATGCAAAGGCTTTGGGACTAAAAACAGTTTTAGTACTTACACCAAAGGGTGAGATGTTTTCGCTTATTGCTAAGCTAAAGGGATTTATGGACTACGCTGATAATATAGTTGGAGTTATATTTAATAAGACACATGCAAAACTTTATTCGATATATAAGGAGCTAGTTGAAAAAGAACTTGGCTTAGAAGTATTTGGCAATATCGAAATGGATGAGGACTTTGCTATAGAGGACAAGGACCTTGGACTAGAAATGCCAAGCGATATCAAGGCCTTTGATGATAGGCTCGATAGGATAGCCGCAAAATTAGAAAAGTCAATTGATTTTGAAAAACTTCTTTCATATTTCGAAGTGGCAAAGACAGATGCAAAAAAAGATTTTCCAAAATCAAAAACTACTGTCGCTATAGCTTATGACAAGGCATTTAACTTCTACTACAAGGAGAATATTGATTTTTTAGAAAAATATTTTAATGTGAAATATTTTTCAGTGCTAGATGGCGGGAAAGTACCTGAAGCTGATTTACTCTACATCGGCGGCGGCAACTTAAAAGATTATTTAGAAGATATTCAAAAATCAAAATCCTTAGAAAGCATAAAAAAATATTATGATAATGGCGGAAAAATATTTACCGAAGGTGAAGCTACTTACTTTTTAGCAGAAAGCTTTAACGAGCACAAGATGCTTGGCATTATGAATGGCAAGGCTGTTAGTGAAAAA
>OGPS01000678.1_pt1 | contig 30489 bp, 18 predicted proteins | sample 1552931 | NCBI WGS metagenome assembly OGPS01 (sample SAMEA2580252, study PRJEB22360) | human gut metagenome | biome: human gut; feature: human-associated habitat; material: faeces | place: Denmark | collected 2008/2010 | reverse complement strand
GTGTACCATCTCAGTAACACCTCCCCAACTGTGTACTTTTTTCAGGAAGAGGACAACTTTCCCGCCTTAGCTGATTTCCTCCCGAGGAAATGAAAAATCTCCACGGAGGAATGAGAAAATTCTTCCGAAGTATCGTTTGATTCTTCCGAAGTTTCATTTGATTCCTCCGAAGTATTGTTTGATTCCTCCGAAGTTTTATTTTTCGCTTCCGTGGAGATTGAATTTTATAGGTACGATACCTCAGCTCTAGTGGGTCACTCTCTGAGCCCTCATCGTGGGAGTTGGCCGATTCTTTGGGCGAGTCTTTTTTTTCTGTACCTTTGTGATACACATGGTGACGAAATGACGCACGACGAGCAACTACAGGTAGATGCACTCTATCGAAACGCTTTGCGACTCATCGAGCAGCGTGACACGCTACGACAAGAGATGGAGACGCAGCGTCTCGAGGTGGCAGACCTCAAAGCACGGCTCAGTGAGCTGTGTGACGAGCTGGAGGAGCTGAAGAGTCGCAACCGACAACTTCTGATGGCGCGCGCCCTAATCGTCAGTGGTGCAGATATGGGCATCGCTAAGGAGCGACTGACCCAGATGATCAAACGAATGGACCAAAGTATAGCTCTCCTAGAGCTACAGCATAGTATAGATACAACTCAGCCTCACTAATGGCACGGATGGAGCAAGAGGATACGACCCAAGAGCGTCGTCGGAAGGAAATGCAGAGTATCACGCTGCTTGTCGACGGCATCGCTATCCCCATCGATGTGCCGCGTAGCGAGGAGCCTTACTATCGTCGTGCGCAGCATACGATATCGGCACTCGTCAAGAAGTATCGTGCAGCTTACCCGCAGCCCGCAGAGGGCGATGAGCAGCTTCACTGGCTCATGGCGGCTGTAGATATAGCCGTGCAGTGTGAGGTGCTCAAGGAGAGTCAGGACACGACAGAACTACTGAAGCGTCTCTCCGAGGTAAGTAATCTACTAGAGCGAGAGTTGTAGGCTAGGGTGGGTGTCTTTCCTCTTTCTCAAGAAGGCTAGGTATATAGCTTGTATCGATTCGTTTGACAGCTGGGACATCTCTCAGTAGGGTGAGTCCGTATCTCTGCCGATCATGTCAGAGACATTGTGACAGATTAGATATACACACTTTAGTGAGAACGATTTATGCAGATTAGCACATACCTACTGATACTAGTTATATTATTAGCCCTCGTTGTAGGCGGTGGGGTCGTATGGCTTGCCGTGATGCGACTCCACAAGCAGCGAGCGGAGCGCATCCTAAAGGAGGCTCAGGAGAATGCCGACAAGGTTATCCTTGAGGCTCATAAGACAAAAAAGAAGGAGCTACGTGAGGCTGACAGCATCCTAGAGAAAGCTAAGCAGGATGCCGAGATAATTAAGCAACAAAAGGTGATTGAGGCTAAGGAATATGCCCTCCAGCTCAAGGGTGAACTGGAGGAGCGCTTAGCTGATCGTACCGCGCAGGTACAGAGCCGAGAGACTACGTTGCAACAACTCGAACAGACACTCACAGCACGTACTAAGCAACTGGAGGAATCCTCGACTGAGCTAGAGCGGGAGCGCAAGCAGATAGCACAGCAGGAGCAGCTAGTAGCTCGGAAGCAAGAGGAGCTAAGCCAAGCCATCCTCACACAGCAAGCTAAGCTGGAGGAGATAGGCGGACTGTCGGTAGCGCAAGCTCGTGAGCAACTCATCGAGTCCCTACGCCTAGAGGCTCGTGATCAGGCTGCAGCCTACACCGCGGAGGTGATCGAAGAGGCAAAGATGAACGCTTCGCAAGAGGCTCGACGACTGATCGTGGCAACGATACAGCGCATCGCTACGGAGACTTCGGTGGAGAACTCTGTATCAGTCTTTCACATAGACAATGACGAGGTCAAGGGACGTATCATCGGTCGTGAGGGTCGTAACATACGCGCTCTAGAAGCTGCCACGGGTGTGGAGATCATCGTAGACGATACACCAGAGGCTATCGTGCTCTCAGCCTTTGACCCCGTGCGCCGTGAGATAGCTCGCCTAGCTCTGCACCAGTTGGTACAGGACGGACGTATCCACCCTGCTCGCATTGAGGAGGTTGTAGATCGCGTCAGCAAGCAGATCGAGGAGGAGATCATCGAGACGGGCAAGCGGACGATCATTGACCTCGGCATCCACGGTATGCACCCTGAGCTGGTACGCTTAGTGGGCAAAATGAAGTATCGCTCTTCCTATGGGCAGAACCTCCTGCAGCATGCTCGTGAGACGGCTAATCTCTGTGCTACGATGGCCTCTGAGCTGGGGCTCAACGCTAAGAAGGCTCGTCGTGCAGGCTTGCTACACGACATTGGCAAGGTCTCTGATGAGGAGCCCGAGCTACCACATGCTATCCTCGGTATGAAGCTCTGTGAGAAGTACAAGGAGAAGCCTGACATCTGCAACGCTGTCGGTGCTCACCATGAGGAGATAGAGATGGAGACGCTCATAGCACCTATCGTGCAGATATGTGACTCTATAAGTGGAGCTAGACCAGGAGCTCGTCATGAGATCGTCGAGGCGTACATCAAGCGTCTCAAGGACCTAGAGCAGCTAGCGCTCTCTTATCCAGGCGTAGTCAAGACCTATGCGATCCAAGCGGGTCGTGAGCTACGCGTCATCGTCGGCGCTGACGAGATAGACGATCAGGCTACCGAGACTCTCTCGGCAGACATCGCTCACAAGATACAGACCGAGATGACCTACCCAGGGCAGGTCAAGATCACGGTCATCCGTGAGACACGAGCCGTGAGCTATGCTAAGTAATAGACTTATAATTAGCTCTGTAGCTTATCCATACAAAAGCCCTCGGAAGGACATCCTCCCGAGGGCGCAAGCGACTATGTAAAGCTAAATATCCAAAGATGCAGATGCGTCGCAAGGTAATCTCCACGGTCGATAGGTACATCTTTACCCAGTTCTTGGCTACCTACTTCTTCTCCATCGTCCTAATCTTGGCAGTGGCGATAGCCTTCGACGTGACCGAAAAGCTAGACAAGCTCCTACAGCCTGAGGTCCCGCTACGAGCTATCATATGGGACTACTACGCCAACTTTGTTCCGTACTATGCGAATCTCTTTAGTCCGCTCTTTGTCTTCATAGCCGTCATCTACGTCACCTCACGGCTGGCAGAGAATAGTGAGATCATCGCTATCTTGAGCTGCGGAGTGAGCTTCCGACGACTCCTCAAGCCATACATGCTGGGCGCTGCCGTGATTGCGATACTGACTTTCTTCTTGAGCAGCTTCGTCATACCGCCAGGCAATCGCATCAGGATCGACTTTCAGAATAGATATATCAAGGACAAGCGCATCACCTACGCCAATGCGATACAGATGCAGGTGGCACCCGAGACCTTTATGTTTATGTCTTATTACAATGATGAGAGCAAGGTAGGATACACCTTTTCGATGGATCGCTTTGAGGGCAAAGATCTCAAGAGCCGTGTGATGGCGAATAGTATTATCTACGACACGCTCCAGAACTGGCAGCTGCAGGACTATACGATCACATACTTTGGGGAGCGACAAGACTCGCTTGTCAGAGGTAATCAGCTCGATACGATCATACCGATCACGCCAAAGGACTTCCTCGTCACCGAGGGGGATGTCGAGATGCTCACGACACCACAGCTATACCACTCCATACAGCAGCAGCGTATGAGAGGCGCAGCGACACAACTTTATGCGATCGAGCTACACAAGCGCATAGCGATGATCCCCGCTTCGTTCATACTAACGCTCATGGGCGTCTCGCTCTCGGCTCGCAAGCGGAAAGGCGGTATGGGGCTAGCCCTCGCTGTGGGACTCTCACTCAGTTTCCTCTACATCCTCTTCATGACGGTCACCTCCTCCTTTGCGGTTACGGGAGCCATGGCGCCAGTGGTCGCAGCCTGGTTGCCGAACTTGGTTTACCTTGCCATCACCTTCGTACTCTACCGTCTTGCACCTCGCTAAATAAGAGCCTAGCGACGCCAGAATGCTGGTGCGAAGAGACTGAGCACGGTGAAGAGCTCAAGACGACCTGCCAACATGAGGGAGCTCAGCACAAGTAGGTCAAAAGAAGAGGCACTCGAAAAGTTGAAGACATAGTCCCCAAAGGCTGGTCCTACGTTGCCTATGGCTGCAACAGAGGCAGTGCCTGCAGAGATGAAGTCGTTGCCTGTGAAGGTGAGACAGAAGGTGCCTAGGAAGATCAGAGCGATGTAACCAAAGAAGAAGCCCATCACCTTGTAGACTGCTTCATCGGGGACGCTCTTGCCATTGATCCGCAGAGGAGCCACAAGGCTCGGAGAGACGCGGTGGGCGATTTCCTTGGGGAGTGTCTTGGACATGATGACGAAGCGGATCACCTTGAGACCTCCCGCCGTGGATCCAGCACAGCCACAGATGAGCATGACGAAGATTCCGCACAGCATAAAGAAGGGCCCCCAGCTGGCGTAGTCAGCATAAATATATCCCGTGGTGGAGATAAGCGAAACGATCTGAAAGAAAGAGTCGCGGAGCGCTTTGCCGATATGAGGCTGTATCTGGCTGATGACAAGATGTAGGGTCACGAGCGTAGCTGTGACGAAGATAATGCCGAGGAACCAGCGCGTCTGCTCATCCTTGAAGAGTTGCTTGACCTGCCCCTTGAAGGCAAAGTAAATCAGCGTCATGTTAAGGCTACCGATCACCATAAAGATCATCAGTATCGTCTCAAAGTACGGACTATTGATTACCTCAAATGGCTGATCGTAGATCGAGAAACCACCTGTCGAGATACAAGTCAGAGCCACGCAAGAAGCGTCAAAAAGAGGTATCGGAGTGAGCCGTAGCAACACGATGAGCACCAGCGTCAGGAGACTGTAGACAGCCGCTAGTCGTATGGCGACCTCCTTGATACGTGGCATAAAGCGGTCATGATCCACGCCCGTCACCTCGGCTTGGTAGAGTAGTCCTATGTCCTTGCCCAGCACTGGACTCAGCGCGAGGGAGAAGACGACGACCCCGATGCCACCCTGCCACTGTATGATCGAGCGCCAGAAGAGGATCCCCTTGGGGAGATGCTCCACAGAGGTAAAGGTCGAGGCGCCCGTAGTGGTAAAGCCAGACATAGACTCAAAGAAGGCATTGCTAAAAGAGGGTAGATACCCCCCCACCAAGAAAGGAATCATACCGATCAGCGCCACCACCAGCCACGTCATCGACACGGCAAGCATAGCCTCGCGACGACCGAGCTTGTCGCTGTGCTTCAGCCGTCCACAGAGGAGTAGCACTATGCCTACCAGCAGTGATACGCCTAGCGTGACTAAGAGTGGCACTACGGTGTAGTCTCGCATTATGAACGATACGACGATACTGAGGAGGAGGAAGATACACTCGATCAGACAGATACCCCCCACGATGCTCCCCACGAAGGGTAGATTGATACGTCTCATGAGCTTGATTGGATCAAAAAAGGAATAGTGAAACTAGATAGCGGTGCCCCTTCAGTCAAAGAGCTTAGAGAGTTGCTCCATAGGCGTATTAGTACAGAAGACCACGACGCTGTCGTAAGGCTGTATCTCCATATTACCGTCGATCAGCATCGGTACACCGTTACGCACCAAGCCTCCGAGGGTGATACCCTTCGGGAGGTCCAGCTCTTTGACCGGACGCTCTGTGATGGTGGATCCGCTCTTAGCCTGTAGCTCCGCCACATCGGTGTGAGCGATGGTGAGCGACTTGACAGTCTTTGTGTCGGAGCCGAGGAGCGCGTGGAAGATGTTGCCCGCAGCGATCACCTTCTTATTGATGATCGTTCCGATGTCAAGCTTCTCGGCAAGGGGAATGTAGTCAATGTTCTCCTCTTTAGCAATCGTCTTAGCCACCTGAAAGCGCTTAGCAGCGAGACAAGCGAGGATGTTCGTCTCCGAGTTCTCCGTTAGCGCCACGAAGATGCTCTCCTCGTCTAGACCTATCTCGGAGATCAGGTTGAGGTCACGCCCATCGCCATCGTAAAGCTTGACATTAGAGGGGATCTCATCTTCAATCTCCTTGATGCGCTCTAGATCACGCTCGATGAGGTGAAAGTCAATATTACTCGGTGCCTTGGAGACCGTACGAAGCGCAATGAGGCTACCTCCCAGGATGACCACCCGCTTCACGGGACGGAGGTCCTTATCGCAGTACTGGCGGACTAGATCTATGTCCTTATTGAGACAAGTGAAGAAGACAACGTCACCATGCTCTATGACCGTCTGACCATCGGGTATAAGCGTCTCCTCGCTACGCTTGATAGAGACCACGTGAAAGGCTTTGTCGTCCAGCCCCTTGGTCCAGCTCAGCGGGCGCCCCACGAGAATGCTTCCCTGTCGCACCTTGACACCCACGAGGACGAAAGCTCCATTGAGCAGCTCCACATAGACTCTCGCCCAGGGATGCTTGAAGCTATTAGCTATCTCCTCAGCAGCCAGCTCCTCAGGGTAGATCAGCTGGTCCACTCCGAGACTCCCGAAGAAGCGTCGGTAGTGCTCTGCTAGATAGCGATGATTATTGATACGAGCGATAGTTCGCTTGGCACCAAGTTGCGCCGCGAGCATACAGGCGAGTAGATTCTCCGCCTCGCCAGGCATCACGCTCACAAAGAGATCGCAGTCATGCACCTCCGTCAGCTGCAGATCCTCCAGCTTCGTCGGATCACCCACGATCGTGTAAGCGTCAAACTTGCGCTGTACACGACGCAGCAACTCCTTGTCAGAGTCAATGAGTGTCGTGGACTGCTGCTCCTCGCCCGATAGCTTGTAGGCTAGGTGGGTGCCCACCTCGCCAGCTCCAGCAATAACTATTCGCATAGCTCAGCTTTGATTCTATTATATATTGTGTCGGCATCAATGCCGCAGTAACGGCGCTGCTCAGCGACAGTGCCTTGCTCGACAAACGTGTCTGGTAGTCCGAAATGGATCATACGCCCTCGGAAGCCCTGATGCTGCGCTAGGGCAGCGATGCGCTCACCCACGCCGCCGATGAGCGTACCCTCTTCAAGCGTGGCAATGCAGTCGTAACGCTGTAGTGCGGTCGTGATCAGCTCTTCGTCTAGAGGCTTCGCAAAGATCAAGTCATAGTGCGCCACCTCGATACCCTCAGCGAGCAGACGCTCGCGCATCTCCTCAGCGGTCACCCCGATGGTGCCGATAGAGAGCAATGCGATGCGTCCGCCTTCATGCAGGACTCGTCCCTTACCTATCGGGAGAAGCTCCGCAGGACAGTGCCAGTCAACTAGTGAGCCCTCGCCACGCGGGTAGCGGATCGCCATTGGCCCCTCCTGCCCCTCGTAAGCAGTACGCATCAGGTGACGCAGGTAGTGCTCATTCATCGGAGCTGCGACCGTCATATTCGGGATAGTACAGAGGTAAGCTAAGTCGAAAGCCCCCTGATGCGTCGCTCCATCCTGCCCAACCAGACCAGCACGATCAATGCAAAGAACTACATGATAGCCTGGCAAGGCGACGTCGTGGATCAGCTGATCGTAAGCGCGCTGCAGGAAGGAAGAGTAGATGACACAAAACGGGATCATCCCCTCACGCGCCATCCCAGCGCTAAAGGTAACCGCATGCGCCTCAGCAATGCCCACATCATAGCTTCGCTCAGGGAAAGCTTGCATCATCACATTCAGCGAACTGCCCGACGGCATAGCTGGCGTTATTCCCACAATCCGCTTGTCTTCGGCAGCCAGCTCGGTGACCGTCGTCCCAAAGACCTCTTGAAACTTCGGTGGGTGCGCGCCTCGCTCGCTCTTGATGCGCTCTCCCGTCTTAACGTCAAAGCATCCAGGGGCGTGCCATACGGTCGCGTTCTCCTCTGCAGGTTTGTACCCTTTGCCCTTGATCGTCCTGAGGTGTAGGATCTTCGGCCCCCGCATCGGAAGGATACGTCGGAGCGTCTCCACGAGATGCTCTACGTCATGTCCATCGACAGGACCAAAGTAACGAATCCCTAGGCCGTCAAAGAATGAGGAGTGGTTTTGCGTCAAGAGCGACTTGACACTGTTGTTGATCCGCTGGATGTTTTTCTTGCGGCGATCATTCATCAGATTCATCTGTCGCAAGCCACGGTAGAGGTCGTAGCGGATCGTGTTGTAGGCGTGGCTGGTGTTGAGATCTACGAGATACTTGTTTAGTCCGCCCACATTGGCATCGATCGACATGTTGTTGTCATTGACCACCACCAGCAGATCGTTGGGGTAGGAGCTTACATTGTTTAGCCCCTCGAAGGCTAGTCCCCCCGTCATCGACCCATCACCGATCACTGCCACGACGTGACGCTCCTCCTGCTTGAGTTTGGCTGCGATCGCCATACCAAGCGCTGCGGAGATAGAGTTCGAGGCGTGACCTGCGGGGAAAGTATCATACTCACTCTCGCTAGGAAGCGGAAAACCCGAGAGTCCACCCCACTGGCGTAGCGTCCCAAAACGATCCCGTCTCCCTGTCAAAATCTTATGCCCATAAGCTTGATGCCCCACATCCCAGACAATTCGATCGTAGGGCGTGCGACAGACGTAGTGTAGAGCTACCGTGAGCTCTACCGCACCTAGACTAGAGCCCAGGTGACCTGGCACATGTGAGAGCACCTCCAGCTCATAGCGACGCAATTCCCGGCACAGCTCTGGGAGCTGAGAGAGGGGGAGCTGACGTAACTGATGAGGTGTGTCAATCTGCGAGAGTATAGGGTAGTCGCTAGCGTTCATGATGTTGTGTGTATCTATTCGAAGAGTAGCTCCTCTGCATCGACCGTCGCTGACTTGCGTCGCAGGCTTCAGATGGCCACTCTTCTTATCTTATGCAAAGATACTAATCTTTGCTGTCTGGTAAAAGTGTCTTCTACAAGCTACTGACCTAAGGCTTTATTCGTTGTAGAAAAGGCTGTCTTCGCACTTTCTTGCTTAGCCACGGAGGAAATTACGAATTCTCACGTGGCTATTTTTTATTTCCTCTGTAGGAAATAGAAATTTCTTCGGAAGTATCATTTGATTCTTCGGAAGTTTCATCTGATTCTTCGGAAGTTTCATCTGATTCTTCGGAAGTATCATTTGATTCTTCCGAAGAAATCCCGAAGTTCTTCGCTGGAAATTTTCAAATTCATCCGAAGAGATTTTGGCTGCCTCGGATGGGAGTGCGGGGCGCGAGGGGGAATTTTTTACATTTGCCCAGGTCGTTTTTTTTTTTTACCTTAGTCCGCCGAAGAGGAAGAGGGGTCTCTAGGGCACCTCAGCCCGCCATTCACCTCTTCCTCTACTAGACACACGAAGAGATGCTAATCACTTACACTTAAATATATATGCTTATGAAACGAATGTTACCTCTTGTGTTGATGTTGCTCATGATGCTACTGACAGCCCTGACTGGAACCGCTCAGGAGTCTGCAACGATGAACTACACAGGGCTAACAGCTACTGGAGCTAGTGTCATTGGCGCATCGCTCGGTGCAGAGGGTGCCTTGAGGCAAGAGACTCAGATGTATAAAGTCAACTTTTCCGTAGCTGACGGATTGGTTGACATGCAGGCTACCTATCCTAAGAACAACTGGGATGAGCCGATTAATAGTGGCGATGAGCTACCAGCAGGTACCGAGGTGACATTCTTTGTCTTCATAACTGGTGGATACGAGATGGATCACTGGGTCGTCAATGGAAATGAAGTGGCTCTTGGAGAAGACTTCCCCCAGAGATTACAGTGGACACTTACAGAGGATCTGACTGTGCAAGCTGTCGTAAAGATGGGTGCCCCTAAGTATAAGATCACCCTCGGGAAAGGTCAAGGAGGTAGTATCGAGGGTAAGTATGTAGACGAAGAAGGCTATAATAGAACCTTTGATGGCGAACAAGATATCCAAGAGGGTACAGAGGTCTCTATCCGTGCTACTCCAGATCCTAACCGTAAGGTCGACAAGTGGTATCTCAATAGGAAAGAGGTAGCACCCTCAGCTGATGACCCCAACCTCTACGTCTTCAATGTAACCGAAGAGGCTACGGTATATGTCACTTTCAAGGAGGGTAAGTCTGGCTATGTCGTTAACTACTCCGCTGGAGAGCACGGCTCGATCTCAAGGGCTGAGGTATACCTCCCTTCAGGCATCGAGACCTTTATCTCTGGAGAATCTATCTCTCCAGGACTGAATGTCAAGTTCACCGCACAGCCTGACAAGGGTTATGATGTGGACAAGTGGTATGTCAACGATCAGCCTGCAGAGGACTTCTATGCTGGCAAGACAGAGTTTGAGACCACGGTCCAAGGCAAGATGGATGTCAAGGTTACCTTTAAGAAGGGAGCACCTCTCAAGTACCCCGTCTCTTGGACGCTAGAGGGCGGTCGCTTCTTTGTTGCTAAATACAAGCCCGAGGGTTCGGACGATTTCAAGGTAATCACTAATGGTGAGGCTGTTGATGAGGGTACCCAGCTTACTCTAGGAGTCAGCCCAGGTGAAAATAACAAGGTCAAGGAGTGGTACATCAATGGTGAGCTACGAGAGGATCTAGCAGGTCTCACAGAGACTACGATCACCATCGAGGGCAAAACCACGATCAAAGTGATCTGTGGCCCCGATACCCCCGTACCTGCTACTCACAAGGTAACCTACTCAGTCTCTCCCAAGGAGCAAGCTACACTGACAGTCACTGACGCTAAGACTAAGGAGACTATCACCTCTGGCTCTAAGGTCGTAGAGGGTACGGAGATCACCTGCCAGCTAGCAATCCCCGAGGGATCTATGTGGCAACTAGAGAAGTGGACCATCGGTGGAAAGGACTACACCGAGGGTGCTAAGAAGGCGTCTATCACACTGACCGTCGATAAGGATCTAGACATACAAGCAGTACTCCTAGATCACACCTCTGTAGCGGCTCCTGCTCACACGAGCTATTCAGTCTCTATGCAAGAGGGTATGCTCGTCATCGCAGGTCTCGTCATACCTACTAAGGTAGACCTATACAATACTGCAGGTGAGCTCATCCTATCACGCCTGATGGAGACGAGTACGCTAGCTATCGGGGACCTACCTCAAGGTGTCTACTATCTCATCGTAGAGGGACACACCTACAAGGTAATCCTCTAAGTCCCATCTACGGACATTAGGACAAGTCCTGTCAGGGTTTCCATAGTCTCATTATCATAGAGATCCTGTACACCGTAATAAGCAACCCAATTACACTAAATATAAGTAATCAGACAAGTTAATATGAACAATAGCAACTTTACAAGCCTCAGTAGGGTGTGGGTTATGCTCTGCATCCTCCTCTGCTGTGGCTTTATCTCAGCCCTCTCTCTCTCTGCGCAGGGGATACCAACGTGGAAGTTTGAACTGGGAGCTCCTGCTCTAGAGTCGCCGATGAATGTGACAAAGGCTGGCTTTACCGCTACTTGGAGTAATATCCAAGCTCAGCGTCTTAACGACGATGGTACGCCTTGGAACACAGTCTTCAGTAGACTTATCGTAACGAGAGAGATCCTCGCAAAGAATGATGGCTACTACAACATAGTCAACGCAAAGGTCATCCCCAACCCTTCTGGAAAGCGGGAGGCGATACCCGACTCACCGACCTATCTAGACAACCAGCTCTCTCAGCCTGGCTGGATCGCAGGTCTATGCAACTGGACTCCAAACGGTTTTTCTATCGATGCAAAGAGCCTAGAGAATGCTGGACTGCCTAAGGATGCGATAGGTATTACCGCACGTCTCACATCACCAGTCATGGATCTCTCTAATGGAGATCGTAAGTACACGCTCGCCTTTACCGCTAAGGTGCTAAAATCTGACACTCCTGTCAAGTTCAAGGTCTTCGGCTATGGCGAGGAGATCGCCTATCCGAATGGCGTACCTGGGACACAGGAGTTCACGTTGCAGAACGATGGCAAGGATCATACATTTAATATCGACTTAGAGGGTGGCACATGGTGCCACCGTGTCATTATCGAGATCAATGACTTTGCCGAGGTAGAGTTCTCTAAGAGCATAGTCATCAAGCAGCAGCTTAAGAAGGGTGATCGTGCTTTCCGAAGCACCTCTTACTACACGATACCTTTTGAAGCTGCTAAGGCTGACAGTGAGAACCCCGCAGGACTATCTGGTCCTGAAGAGTTCCGTGTCAAGTACTCTCTCGATATTCAGGTGCCAGATGAGCGCCTCCTAGACGTTGATGAGGCAAAGGACGAAGGTGAGCGCGTTGCTTATCGTATGCTCTATGCAGATAGCCGTCCTATCTATGGAGGCAAGCTGAGTCTTACCAAGTCAACTTACTCAGAGCCTGCTTACTTTGACAACTTTGAGGATCCAAATGATTACCTCTACATAGGCTACTGTAACTATGAGGCTCCTAACTACAATGCAGTAGAGCCTTCAGGGGTCACATGGCAAGGCTACCACGGAGGGGCCATCAAGTTGACTAAAGATAAGCTCAAGGATCTTATTGGTGCTCAGGTCGTCGGTATACGATTTGTCTCGGCTGCTTCTATGCAGAAGGATCAAGTAAATAACGATCCAGGCTTCTACACCCCGAAGCTCCCTTGTATCTTCCTCGCAGAGACTATCCCTACATGGGATCGCTCTGACATCAACAATCCGAAGCTTATTACTCCATGGAAGCCTATCCAAGTTACTACGGTCGATAAGTTTAACAATGGGTGGAATACTCTCCTCTTCGAAGAGCCGTATGAGATCAAAGCCGAGAGTGAGTTCTTCGCAGGAGCTTATGCTTATGACGCTGCTGGCGTGGGCGGAATCCTCGTCAGAAGCTATCAGTCTCCAGGCGTAGATCCTAACTCTGCTTGGGTAGCCACTAACTGGAGTACCTATACCATCGAAGAGGCTCAGTTTAATAGTAAAGTGAGTAAGGCTGATGGTCCTCTCTTGATGCAGCTCGTCGTAAAGCCTAAGAGTGCAGATCCTACGGTACAGAACCGTGGCGAGATCAAAAATCTACAGGCTCCAGCCTTCATCTATAGCGATGAGGAGCTCAAGCCTACGGTAGAGCTCTTTAACTTTGGCATCAAGGCTATCGCTAAGATCACGGTAGAGACAGACCTCGCTGGTAAGAAGCAGACGCAGACTGTCGCTCTTGATAAGCCTCTAGCAGCTTCGCTCAGCAAGGTCGTGGCACTACAGCCTATCGACCATGAGGGTATCTCTGGCAAGGCACAGCTTGCCGTCAAGCTCCTAGAGATTAACGGGGTAGCTCTCAAGACACCGATGACTATAACAGCTGGGCTAGAGATCCTCAAGCGAGATGAGGCCTTCGAGCGTACGACACTCTTAGAAATTTTCACTTCTGAGGCGTGCCAATATTGTCCAAATGGTGTAAACTGGGCGGACGAGCTGATTAACCTGCCAGGTAATGCTAAGATCAAGAAGCGTCTTGCGATCGTATCGCATCACGCCTTTTTTGCGCCAGACTTTATGGAACTTCCCTACAGCCAGGGTCTAGCTCCATTCTATGGTATCAAGAACTCGGCAGGAGACATCACGCTCGCTAGCACATCGTCTCCGACGAATATGTTCAACCGCAAGCCTCTGCCCGCACTAGGTGATGCTAAGGGGCAGAATGGTTCTGTCTATAGTATGATAAGCAATCAAAGCGAGCTTAATAAGGTGGCTGAGGCCGCTGAGGCAAATCCCGCAGCAATCTGTGTAGAGGTCAAGCCTTGGTTCAAGAAGGAGAGCAACACGCTGAACGTCCTCGTCCAGGGTCGCGCCTCTGCACGCTTGGATCGCTCGCGTCCTGTCTACCTAACGATTATGATGACTCAGGATCAGATTAAGCCTCGTAAGCAAGCCGGCAGTATGCCTACTGGCTTCATGCACACCAACGTGCTGAGGTATGTCGATGAGGGTGGTTTTAAGGGTTCTGAGGTTACCTTTGACGAGAATGGCAACTTTAAGATTGTCAAGGACATCCCCGTTAAGACTACGGATGCTACGACTGGTACACTCCCTGAGAACCAATTCCTCCTAGAGGGTGACAACAAGAATGTTGAGGATGTGATGAAGGAGGTCAATGTCATTGCCTTCCTACACTACTACGAGCAGCTCCCCTCCAATGACAATGTGCAGGAGAATGATCAGCGACTTCTCAAGAATGAGGTGCTTAATGTGGCACAGCGTCGTGTCTCCTTTACGAGCTTTGACAGTGTCGAGGAGATCACTTCTCAAGATGTCCAGGTGACTATCGAGGAGGGGGCTGTACGTGTCAATGTCCCTGTCGTAGAGCTACAGGTGTACGATATGACAGGGCGTCTTGTACCCGCTACGGGACTTACGGTTGGAGCTTATGTCGTTCGTCTAGAGCTACAGGACGGCTCCCAGATGTTTACGAAGGTTGTTGCCAAGTAACTCATAATCCTGAATGCTCTCCTAAGTCTCGGCAGTGTATGCGGACTTATGGGGAGCATTCTAGTTTTTCTAATGATCCATCAAAGCTTACATTATAGACAACAAATACAGACAATGCGCTATTTGAATAAACTATCAATAGTCTCATTATTACTACTGAGTGTCACGGTATCGCTCTTCGGTCAGGGCTTGTTTTCGGGAGGAAATGGCTCTAAAGATGATCCGTATCAGATCGCTACGGAGGCAGACCTACGTACACTAGCTACAGAGGTCAACAACAACTTCAACTCCTTCGCAGGTCAGTACCTCAAGCAGACAGCAGACATCACCTTTACGTCTGACGAACCTATCCAGCCGATTGGCGGACCGATCCTTGATGACTTTACGCGGTCTGATGAGATGTGTTTCCAGGGGACGTATGACGGCGATATGCACAAGATCTACAACCTCAATCTCTATGATGATCGTCAGCTTGTTGAGGGGGAAACTGTTTATATGGGCGTTGGTCTCTTTGGTGTACTAGGCGAAGGGGCTACGATCAAGAATGTGGTCATCGCCTCGGGACACATCTATGGCTTTTCAGGCGTTGGAGCTATCGTCGGTCAGATTAAGGACAATTGTACAGTCACTCGCTGTAAGATCGGTCCTGATGTGCGGATCATTTCTTGGGCTAATGCTGGAGGTATCGCTGGTACCTCGCTCGGCTATGGAATGAAGATTATCGAGTGTGTCAACTATGCCAACATTGAGGTGTATGGAGTGGGGATACACAAGACGGCTGGTGGCATAATTGCTATGTCTGCTAATACGACCATCGAGGGGTGTGCTAACTTTGGAGACATCTGGGCAAAGGGTGGCTTTGCTGGCGGTATGATAGGCTATATGCCACAATCCACGCAGGACTTTATCTTTAAATACCCAGAGATCAGGAGCTGTATCAATGCGGGCGATGTCTCCTCTATGGATCCAGTATCTGGAGGTCTAATAGGAGCTGTCGCATACAACCTCTCCGATGACTCAGGCCCCATCCCTCATCAGCTCATCTCAAACTCTTATAATTATGGTCAGGCGCTAGTGACCCACGGTTACACCTATGGTCCTATCTGTGCTTTTTACTCCAAGCAGTTCCCCCTATCTGTCTCCAAGACCTTCTACAATAAGGATCGCTACGTTATGAAGCAAAAGGAAGGTGCAGATGCGGAGCTTGCCTTTTCTCTCGGAGAGGCTAAGTCTCACGAGGAGTTCACCTCTCCAGCCTTCATCACGACGCTCAACGATGGTGGCGCGTCAGACTTTGAGGCTGACAAGCATAAGATCAATGGCACGATGCCTATCCTCAAGTGGATCAATGATACCTACGATGCAGAGATCGACAAACCCAACCAGTATCGTACGGACATCCCCTACACCAAGGTCAAGCAGCGTGCAGGTTCATTCTTCAATCCTAACCGCTCTGGAGACTTCATCATCTACGATATGAGTCGTCAGATGCCCAATGTCCAGGCTAAGTCACTAGGATGTAATCTAGACAAGGGCTGGGTAGGTCGTGTCCTGCCGATACAGGGAGGCAAGTCATACCGCTTCTTTATGTCTACCTCGGCATTCCGTCGCAGCCTCAAGGAGGATGGTATGTATGTGGATGGTCGTCCCGACAAGCCTGCAGATCACTGGCTCATTACGCCTTCCTTTACGGTTACAGGAGACATTCCATGGTTCCACTGGGTAGGAGCTTCGGAAGATGGAGACGTGCCTTCGTCCTACGATCTTTATGTCGTAGAGGGCGCCGAGGAGCCTATGCCTAGCAAGATTCTTGAGACCACGCCTATCTATACGGTAGAGAAGGAGAAGGGGACCCAAGTATTCCAAGAGACTGTCACAATAAAGGATGAAGATGGAGAGCAAGAAGTAGAGCGTCTCTACAACACCTTTACGGCGCACAAGGTAGATCTCTCTAAGTACATTGGTAAGGAGATCAGGCTTGCCTTTAGAGATCGCTCTATAGACCAGTTTAACCTCTTCATCGGTCAGATGAAGATGGCTCAGGCTAATGCCATCACTACGGTGGAGGGCGCTGCCAACTGTCTCATCGAGGTCTCTGAGCAGACGCTCTCCGCAACTCGTCCTGAGAGTCTCTTGACGCTGTACAGCATCTCAGGTCAGCAACTAGCGCAGGCACAAGATCAGCTCGTTTATCGTGGTCAGTCTGGTGTCTATATTCTAGTCGTAACTGATGCTATGGGCTACACAGAGAGACGCAAGGTAGTACTCTACTAGTCCATATACTAAAGATCGGTCTCAATGAGCTTTCGTAACAGCTCCTTTGAGGTCGATCTTTTTTCCCCTTCATATATTACGAACCCCTTTTTCCTATGAAATATATCTCTACACTCTTACTAGCCTCTATGGCTTTGTTCGCAGCGATGACCCTGTCGGCTCAAGAGCTACAGACCCGCAAGGCTCTAGTCAATCCACGTAATGCTGGTGCCGAGATCACCGTGATCTCAGGGCGCTCCGGGCTTCGCTCCGACTTTACCTCTCCAGCAGAGGCAAAGGGCGATCTGACGCTCTTCCTCAGGGAGGACTTCTCTCTGATGACCGCTGGTAGTGAACAAGCACCCGACACCGTCGGTACTATCTGCGCTCCCGACGGAACGTACAAGTATCGTATCTGGCAAAACATCGATCCTCAGTACACGCACTGGCGTGGCTGGGGTGGTACATTTGATGGTCTAACCTTCGAAGAGTGTCAAGGCAAAGGCTCCACACACGCAGCTGGTGGCACGATACATCTAGGGAGCAAGGAGGGAGCTAAGCTCAACACACCTCCTCTAGACTTGATGGATGTCACGCTACATGAGGATGACCTAACGAGTGACAACATCATCGTCCTACGCTTTAGAGCCAAGGTGACACAGCCTATCGATCCGAAGCTCTGCATGGTAAGGCTCTTCGTCGAGTCTGCTGAGACCTCTTGGTATCGAGATGGAGATAATCCAGTCTACAAGGGTGAGTGGAGCGTGCTACGTCCTCTGACTCCAGCGATTACGACCCTATCGACAGAGTGGCAGACCTATGAGATGGCCTTCGCAGGTGCTGGGCATAGTACCATCATCAATATGGGCTTTCAGGTGATGCCATACTCTCGCGAGATCGCTGATGCTGGTGATTACCACTTTGACATGCTCCTAGACGATGTCGAGGTGTACAAGATGAAGCCTTTCCTACCCATCCCCAAGGTAACGAGCTGTACAGACTTTACGGCTGATAGCTTTGTCGCTAATTGGGCGGCTGTTGAGGAGGCTGACAGTTATCTCGTAGATGTCTACTATATGGCTGTCGATGAGACGGTACCTCCCAATCAGATGGGACAGCGTCCTATGATACGCAAGGACTATCTCACGGGACAAAAGGTGACCACCAATAGCTACAAGGTCACTGGAGTCGATCCTCAGTACACTTATTACTACAATGTACGTGCTGTGCAGGGGAATAAAGAGTCTTATCACTCAGTAGACCAAGAGGTCAGTGGACTCTCAGCTCCAGAGCTGCAGACGGTCTCAGATCTGACTGCAGATCACTATGTCGCCTCGTGGTCTGAAGTGCCATCGGCAGGTCGATACTTCTATATGGCTTACCATGACAGACGAATCTATGCAGACTCAGAGGTTACACTGATTGATGAGGACTTTACGGGCGTCAAGGACCTTGATGGCAATGCTACTGGATGGAGCGTCGACAATCCTCCTACAGGAAGCTATGCTAAGGCTTATCCGACGGATCTCAATATGCCTGGCTGGGAGATGTACTCGTACGCTCCCTGTACGGACTATGTAGGCTTCGACGGGTGGCAGTTCATCAATCATGGTGCTAGTGCCTCTATGCAGGCTCCCGAGCTAGACCTCTCGCACGGAGGTGGTGTGGTCAATGTATCCCTAAGCCTATATGGTGCCTATGATGTGACTAGCAATCAGTTCCCACAGGCTGCGCTCGCTCTCTTTAACTACAATGAGGCGACTGAAAAGTATGAGCAGGCAGACCTCGTTTACGTTGCAGAGGAGGCGCAGCGACCTATCATCAATCAGTGGCAAGACTACTCCGTACAGCTCAAGAATGGTAGCAAGCGCTCCATCATCGCTCTCTTTGCCGTCAAGGGGCCAGAGTATCTCTTTGTAGACAACTTCAAGGTGACTCAGCGCTTCAAAAAGGGCGAATCTTATCTAGCTCCATACTTTGGAGATCCACTCTACGATGGTACTTCGATAAGAGTTTCTGTACCTAGTCATATGCAGCAGGATGCCCTCTATCACCGCATCAAAGCCGTTAAGGCAAATGAGAAGGGGTTGATTATGAGTCCATTCTCTAAGATGGGTGAGATTCGCAAAGCTACTGCTGTGAGTCAGCTTGTCCTGACGCAGCCAAGTGTCAAGATGATAGAAGGCGTGCTGACTATAGTCAATCCAAACGGCGACTCAGTACAAGTGTATGACGTGACAGGACGAGTTCTCTATAGCTCAGAGCAAGCAGACATAGAGTTCGAGCTTACACTCTCCACGGAACAGCCCTACATCGTACGCATCGGTAGCCAGCTCTACAAAGTACGCTAGCCGCAAGCGCACACACACGCTGTAAAAAGCAATAGCCACGTGAGAATTGGAGAATTCCCACGTGGCTATTTTTTTATTTCCTACCGAAGAAAGGAAAAATTCTTCGGACTTATCATTTGATTCTTCCGAAGTTTCATCTGATTCTTCCGAAGAAATTTTTCGTTCCTCCGTGGCTATTTTCGATTTCCTCCGGAGGAATTTAGTGTCTGTACACCGCCTCAAAAATCAAATGATACATTTCTCAGAGGGGGGGGGCGCAGGTGCGGGGCTATATGCGAACCGTCCCCCATCCAGTGTGAATAAACACTAGATAGGGGACGGCTTTTGTCTAGTTAAGTGTGTAGCGACCGTGTGTGACGGCCACGAGCTAGAGGGTGTGGAGAAGGCTCAGCTCTTAAGGCCAGCGTCTCCGTGTGGGTCTTAGCCCTCGATAGCGCCTGAAGGGCAAGCAGCAGCGCATGCGCCGCAATCGATGCAAGTATCAGGGTCGATTGAGTAGATATCGCCCTCAGAGATTGCGCCTACGGGACACTCATCGATGCAAGTGCCACAAGCTACACAGCTGTCAGTGATTACGTGTGCCATAATTCTATTGGTTTTTAGTTTGAGTATTAAGATTATCTGTGATGTTACCCCAGCTTTGAGTTCCTACATAGGGTATCTCTCATGCTTTGGTGGTGCAAAGATACAATAAACTTCTGAGAATACCTACTTCTAGGTATTGGAATGGCGTTTTTTTTCACAGGGAGCAGAAGAAGGTAACGAGACAGCTCGCTGATACCTGCTTATTGGGATAGACTCTGGGGCTATCCCTGGGATTTCTCCTCGCCACCGATCATCGTTGCCGAGGTGACACGCTCCACACGTACAGTCACTAGCTTACCGATCTGATTATGCCCCTTGGGGAAGACGATCACTTTGTTTTGCTGGGTACGCCCGAAGAAGTCATCGTGCGAGCGCTTGCTGTAACCCTCGATGAGCACCTCAAAGCTCTTGCCCACGTCACGCTCATTGCTCTCGAGGCTCAGCTCGTTTTGCAGGGCGATCATACGATTGAGTCGCTCTACCTTGACCTCCTCAGGGACGTCGTCGATGAGATGACGCGAGGCGTAGGTGCCGGGACGCTCGGAGTACTTAAACATAAAGGCGCTATCCAGCCGTGCCAGCCTCATCACCTCGAGCGTCTCCTGAAAGTCCTCCTCCGTCTCACCCGAGAAGCCACAGAAGACATCGGTACTCAGCCCGCAGTCGGGCATATAGTCGCGGATGCGCTCCACACGCTCTAGGTACCACTCACGCGTGTAGCGACGGTGCATACGCTCTAGGATACGATTGCTCCCGCTCTGCAGGGGGAAGTGGATATGACGACAGATGTTGGGATAAAGGCTCATCACCTCGAGCGTCTCATCCTTCATATCCTTGGGGTGAGGCGAGGTAAAGCGAATGCGCATCGTCGGCACCGCCTCAGCAACGCTTCGCAGCAGATCAGCGAAAGTGTAGTTTGCGCCCGTATCAGATTGCCAGCAGTAGGAGTTGACATTTTGCCCTAAGAGAGTCACCTCACGATAGCCATCTTGCGCCATACGCTGCACCTCACGGATGATACTCTCGGGGTCACGGCTGCGCTCACGACCTCGTGTGTAGGGGACGATGCAGTAGGTGCAGAAGTTGTCACACCCACGCATGATCGAGACGAAGCCACTGATATGCAAGCCAGGGAGACGCACAGGGATCACATCGCTGTAGGTCTCGCTCTTCGACAGCTCGATGCTAATAGCCGGCTCACCCGTCTCAGCCGCAGCGATCAGGTGCGGCAGATCGGTGTAAGCATCAGGTCCTGCTACCAGATCCACGCCGTGATTCTGTATGAGTGTCTCCTGCACACGCTCTGCCATACAACCCAGCACGCCGACGATCTGCGGATGCCCCGAGCGTCTGCGCTGACCATTGAGATTGTCTAGACGACGTATGATACGCTGCTCCGCATTGTCGCGCACCGAGCAGGTATTGATGAGCACGGCGTCTGCCTCATCGATCTGATCGGTCAGCTGATAGCCCGCCAGTTGCATCTGCGCAGCTATGATCTCGCTGTCAGCCACATTCATCTGACAGCCGTAGGTCTCGATATAGACCCGCTTGTTCTCTTGCTCTATTTTCTCGGTCATAACAGGCGCAAAGGTACGAAAAGACTAGTTGCTGAGCCGCTCCCTCTGGATCCGCTTGTAGAGGACGATGTATAGAGCGACCGCTGCGCCCTCAGAGAGGATCGTCATAGCGACGATGATCGGCTGCTGCTCCAGGTCGTAGAGCCACCCCATAAGGAAGGAGCCGAAGAGTAACGACAGACCGTAGATCGTGTTAAAGATGCCGAACCCTATGCCACGCTTGCTGAATGGTGTGATGTCGGCAATGGCAGACCTCATGACCGTCTCGTGCGCGCCCAGTACGACCCCCATCAGTGCCATGCCAGCCCAAAGCATCACCACAGAGTGAGACAGGGTCAGCAGTGGCACAAAGGCTGTCAAGATAGGAACAATGAGCAGGATCAGCACGCCTCCCGTCTTGTGTCCCAGCTTGCGCTTCAGGCGATCGTAACCCTTTCCGATGAAGATCGCGACGAGGGCATCCACCGCCATGGCGACAGCGTAGAGGATTGGCACCATCCCGTCAGAGACGATCTGCTGCGTCTTAAGATGATAGCCTATCAGGCTGAAGTTGATCAGTCCGAAAGCAACGAAAAAGGTAAAAGCCGAGTAGATCCAGAAGATCGGTTGTAGGCGCGGAGGCTTTTGGGAGGTGTCTACTTGCGGGGTGAGCTCCTCTCGTACGAACTTACGATGTACTAAGGCGAGGACCACCATCAAGATGATAAAGGGGATGACCAGTAGTTGATAGCCTAACTGAAAGACCTCCAGGCCACTACTCCCCACGAAGTAGAATAGTGCGGTAAAGATCAAGGGACCCAAAAATGCGCCCAACTGATCCAGCGCCTCCTGAATACCGAAGGCGTACCCCAGACCGATCTGATTCTCTGCAACGGCTGAGAGGATCGTGTCTTTAGCTGGGCTGCGCAAAGCTTTGCCTATTCGCTCGAGGAGGATAAAGGTGTAGAGCCACCCCCACGAGGTGGTTAAGCCCATCAACGGGATTACCAGATGTACGCCATAGCCTATGAAGAGGAAGAGCCAGTAGCGCTTGCTCTTGTCCAGCCAGGCACCTGAGAGCAGGCGCAGCGCATAGCCTAGAAACTCGCCCAGCCCGAAGACTAGCCCCACCTGTGTCGCCGAGAGCCCTACCAAGCTGAGGTACTGCCCGTTGACACTGCGAGCGGACTCATGCACGAGATCTCCTAGCATGCTGATCACCCCAAAGAGGAGTACGATCGTCAGCGCAGGAGAGCTACTCCATAAACCTATCTTGCTTCGTTGCTTTGTCACTGCTCACGCTACTAGTGCTCAGTCTAGTAGTTGACCTGCTAGGCTGTCTGATTACATCGTAAGGTCAAAGTTACGACTATAATCCCACACCACCACCTTGGCGGCGCTATTTGTAGCACTCTCCGCTAGGCTTGCGACTTCCCTTTTGGCTTCGCTATCGGCTTGTGGTGGCAGGCAGAGCAACCGGCACAGCCTGAGGCTCCTCGCGGTCGGCGGATCAGTCGCCACACGCTATGAATGATGTAGAGTAGCGCGACAAGCAGTATGAGTAGGACAAAGACTGTCTGCAAATCCATAGCGACACCTATATTATATAATGAGTAGTCCTATCAGTCGTGCCAGATAAGCCACGATCCAGGCCAGCACGCAGGTGTAGACGACCACAAAGAGTCCCCACCAGGCACTGTTGAGCTCCTTAGAAACGGCCACCACGGTGGCGACACAAGGCATGTAAATAAGGACGAAAATGAGGAAGCAGATGGCTATCAGTGGCGTGTAGAGTGGCTCTCCCGTAACGGGGTCTTTCTCTTGGCGCATCTGTCGGGAGAGCGCCGAGCTGCCCACGGCAAAGTCTTCGCTCTCCTCGTCCACCGTCTCATTGCCCGTGTAGATGACACTGAGAGAGCTGACGACCACCTCTTTGGCCGGTAGACCAGCCACAAGCGCCACGCTGAGCTTCCAGTCGAAGCCGAGCGGAGCTAGGACGGGTTGCACAGTCTGTCCGATGCGTCCTAGGTAGGAGCCCTCTTGCTGCTCCATGTGCGCTTGACGCTCTATCTCGGCGACCTGCTCACTGCGCTCACTCTCAGAGAGCGTGCTCTGCTGCTGCACCTGAGCTATCTGCTCATCGGCACGAGACATCACCTCCTCACGAGGATAGTAGCCTAGAGCCCAGATGATGACTGACGCCACGAGGATCACTGATCCCATCTTGTGGAGGTACTCGCGCGCTTTGTCCCACATATGTATGCCCACGGCACGCGCCATCGGGATGCGGTAGGGTGGTAGCTCCATGACGAAGGGAAGATCCTCCGACTTGAAGAGTACCCGGCGGAAAAGCTTCGCCAGTAGGAAGGCCAGTAGCACCCCAAGAGCGTAAAGCCCGAAGAGCACCAACCCCGCACTCTGCGGGAAGAAGGTCCCCGCAATGAGGATGTAGACTGGTAGTCTGGCGCTACAACTCATCAGCGAAGTGACTAGCACCGTGATGATACGACTCTGTCGGCTCTCGATCGTGCGAGAAGCCATCACGGCGGGGACGTTGCACCCGAAGCCCATGATGAGCGGTATGAAGGACTTGCCGTGCAGTCCCATGTGGTGCATCAGTTTATCCATCAGGAAGGTGGCTCGAGCCATATAGCCCGTGTCCTCCATGATGGATATAAAGAGGTAGAGGATGAGGATGTTTGGCAGGAAGACGAGGACACCGCCCACACCGCCTATGACGCCCGTCACCAGTAGGTCACGTAGAGGACCTGGACTCATCATTCCGTGAATCCAAGCGCCAAAAGCGTCCACGCCCGCCTCGATCCAGTCCATCGGGAAGGCTCCCAAGGCAAAGGTCGCCTCAAACATGATAAAGAGAAAGGCGAGGAAGATTGGATAGCCCCAGATGGGGTGTATGAGGAGGTTGTCTATACGATCCGTTATGGTGCGTATGCGCCGCTTGTTCGGACGATAGGTCTCTCTGAGTGCTCCAGCGATGAAACCGTAGCGCTGGTTGATGATATAGTTCTCTAGATCCTCTTCGTTGGAGTGATTCTTGCGCAGTCTGTTCTCCTCATAGGCTGTGGCGGTAAGGAGGTACTCACCTTTCGCTTGCTGCTTGATAAAGCTATGCGTGTGCGGGTCTCCCTCGAGGAGCTTGACCGCTAAGTAGCGGGGAGATAGATGATCGGGGAAGGTCGCATGCTCGATGAGCTTCGCCTGAAGGGTTGCTATGCTCTGCTCAAGGTCAGTCCCGTAGTTGATCTGCAGGAAGCGACGATCGGCGTAGAGATTTTCGTCAACGAGCTGACGCACCTTGTCAAAAAGCTCGAAGACGCCCACACCCTTACGGCAGATGGTCGGCACCATCGGCGTGCCTAGGAGATGAGAGAGCTGCTGCACGTCGAGTTGGTTCTTCTTCTGCTCGAACTCGTCCCACATGTTGAGCGCCGTAACCATCGGGATGCCCATCTCACGCACCTGTACGGCTAGGTACAGCTGACGCTCTAGGTTCGTTGCGTCAAGCACATCAATGACCACATCGGGACGTGTCTCCTCGTTGGTCAGGTAGTCGCGGATGTAAAGCTCCTCAGGCGAATAGGGCGATAGCGAATAGGTGCCGGGGAGGTCAATCAGTTCGTAGCGAACGCCTTGATAGTCGAAGTGTGCCTCCTTTGCCTCGACGGTCACCCCGCTGTAGTTGCCGACACGCTCATGCGCCCCACTGGCATGGTTGAAGAGTGTCGTCTTGCCACTATTGGGATTGCCAATGAGCGCTACCCGTAGCGAGCGGGAGATGGCGACACGGTCGGAGGTAGCGCTCTCTCCGAGTGATGCACCCGCACCTCCGTGTACGAACGCATGTGCCAGTGGCGGTAGCTCCTCCGCGGAGGACGAATGATCGATGAGCTCTACCGTGATGAGTCCCGCCTCTTTGCGTCGCAACGAGACGTTGTAGTCCATCAGCCGATAGTAGATAGGATCCTTCAGTGGGGCTGCTTGGATCACCTCCACGACCTGCCCCTGCACGAAGCCCATCTCTAGGATACGCTTGCGAAAGGCTCCATGCCCACCGACCGACAGGATACGAGCTCGGTCGCCATTATGTAACTCCGACAATTTCATGCGCCACAAAGATACTGAAAGCTGACCGAGCGACCTTCTCTAGCGACTACCTAATACTAGGTACTACTCCCCTACTTTTTGAGAAACTAGAGGCAAGCGTTGCGGTTTCTAGAGTGGGGGTTGACATATAATCAGCAAGGTCTCAAATCTCCTCGGAGAGAATCTCGAAATTCCTCCGTGGGGATTTTTTATTTTCCACCGAGGTATGGAAAATTTCTTCGGAAGAATCAAATGAAACTTCGGAAGAATGAAATCATAAGTCCGAAGTATTTTCTCGCTCCTCCGTGGAGAATTTCTTTTTTCTCCGGAAGTATTTCAGATTTACCACGGGACTTTTTTTGACCCCAGTACTTTTAATTGAAGAATGTAGTAGAAGGTTGCCCCCTTGCGGGTCAAACTAGATACCCGTAGTTGCTGGGAGGGAGAAGCGCTCGACCCAGACGGGGAGATCGGCGAAGTGGGTGGCGAGCGGTGCGGTGGCGTCTAGCATCGGATTGTTGGTGAAGACGCCGTAGAGCGCTGTGCCTGAGCCGGACATGGCGGCATAAATGGCGCCATGATGGTAGAGCGTGTCACATAGAGTGGCTAGCTCGGGATAGTGTGCGAAGACGACGGGCTCGAAGTCATTGACGATCAGCTCTCGCCACTGTTCTATCGGCTGCTCTAGTAGTGCGACGAGCTCACCCTCTGCCTCGGGGTAGCGTGTCACCTGTCGGTACGCTTCGGCGGTGCTCATGCCGATGGGTGGCTTGACGACGAGTAGCCATTTGCCGAGGAGTGCAGACGGCATGGTGAGCGGTGTGAGCCTTTCGCCACGGCCTGTGACCAGTGTGGGGCGTGACTGTATGAAGAATGGGCAGTCGCTCCCTAGCTCCCCCGCCAACGTCTCTAGCTGCACTGTGGAGAGTCCTAAACGGCAGAGTTCGTTGATTGCTAAAAGCGTGTAGGCGGCATCGGCCGAGCCACCACCGAGACCAGCTTCTGTTGGGATCACCTTCTCAAGCTTGAGCCGTAGCGGAGGTATCTCCGGGTAGTGCGCTCTGAGTAGCTGCACCGCTTTGTAGATCAGATTGCGCTCGATGGGCAGCTCGCCTGCTAGACCAGCGATCTCGTACGAGTCCTCTGTAGCTTCTGTCGCGATGTCTACCATGAGCCGGTCCGCCCAGCCAATGGGGAGCATACAGCTCTCTATGTCGTGGTAGCCGTCAGGTCGGCGGCGTAGGATACGCAGCCCGAGATTGATCTTAGCGTGTGGGTGTAGGATCATGTTGTGATCATTACTTATTCTTGTATAGGTGTACCCCGTCGGTGCGGTAGCGGTCGTCCTCCTCGAGGAGCTTCTGAAGGATCGGGAGCAAAGCTTTCGGCTTGACCTCAAGCCTCTTCGCCAAAGTCTGCAAAGTAAGCGAAGGCACCTCCAATTGCTTTAGAAGAGTTTTGAGTCGCGTCTCCAATGCCCCCTCACTACGCTGGGCGCGCGCCTTACGAGCTAGACAAAGGTCACAGCGTCCGCACGGCTCCGCCAGTTCCTCACCGAAGTAGTGTAGGAGCATCGCCTGTCGGCAGCCCTGCTGACCGTCTAGGTATGCGATCGTGGCGGTGAGCCGCTTGGTCATTGCTTCTTTGCGCAGCTCGTAGACCTCTTTGGGTATGAGGAAGTGATGCTTGCGCTCCCGTCGTGTGTAGAAGAGGATACGGGGCAAGCGCTTTCTTGGTATATAGTGAATGATGCCTCGCTGGCTCATCCTAACCAAGCTGTCGTAGACCTCCTCCCCTGTCAGGTGCGTCTGTATGGAGAGCGTACGCTCGTCGATGAAGACGTAGTCGGCAAAGAGTCCCGAGTAGTTTCTCAAGACAGCTCGTAGCACCTTGTCATCTTGGGCGGACAAGCCTCGGATGTAGTAGAGCTCCTCTCTAGAGACCTCCACGATGAGTCGTGAGCGCGCCTCATCGAGAAGTAGCTCCCAGGCACCCGCCAGCTCGAGGATATGTAAGGCACTCAGGCTACGTATCGGGTGTAGATGCTCCGCACGTACAAAAGCCTCTAGGTCTATCTCGTAGCTGCGCTCCATGCCCTCGCCGAGACCTATCCCTAGGTAGCTGTAGAGGGTGTCGTAGATGTCGCGAATGTAAGCTTTGTCGGGGAATTCGTTTTGCACCCGCTGCTGGAGCATGCCACGATCTCGCCGCTCATATAGTACCACGGCAAAAGCACGCAGCCCGTCACGCCCCGCACGCCCTGCCTCTTGGAAGTACTCCTCCAGAGCCACAGGCATACTCCAGTGCACGACGAGACGCACATCAGGCTTGTCGATGCCCATGCCGAAGGCATTCGTGCAGACCATCACACGCACCTCTCCCGCCATCCAAGCGTTTTGCTTGATCTCTCGCTCAGCATGCGTCAACCCCGCATGGTAGTAGTGTGCTGATACGCCCGCCTCTTGTAGCATCTCAGCCAGCTCTTGCGTCTTCTTGCGATTGCGACAGTAAACGATCGCGCTGCCTTTCGTCGAGGAGAGGATATGGAGCAACTCCGTCGCCTTGTCCGTCGTCGGACGTACGATATACTGCAGGTTGTCCCGTGCGAAAGAGCTGCTGATGACATGCGGCTCACGAAAGCTAAGACGGGCCATCACGTCTGCCACCACTTCTGGCGTGGCGGTCGCCGTGAGTGCCAGCAGTGGTACTGTGGGGTAGAAGCGACGTATCTCTGCAATCTTCAGATAGCTAGGACGAAAGTCATAGCCCCACTGCGAGATACAGTGACACTCGTCCACCACGATCAGCCGTATCGGCAGCTCGGGCAGACAGGCGAGGAAGAGAGGCGAGCTTAGTCGTTCGGGGGAGAGGTAGAGGAACTTGCATCCGCCATACAGACAATTGTCCAAGGCGCGATGAATCTCCTTGTACTCCATGCCCGAGTGAATAGCTGTGGCAGACAGCCCCCGCTTGTTGAGACCATCGACCTGATCCTTCATAAGGGCAATGAGCGGCGTGACCACGAGCGTCAGTCCGTCGTGTAGCATCGTCGGCACCTGAAAGGTGATGCTCTTGCCGCCACCCGTAGGTAGCAGCCCGAGCGTATCTCGCCCTGCAAGGACGCTCTCGATGATCTCCGCCTGCTTGAGCCGAAAGGTGGGGTAACCCCAGTAGCGGTGGAGTACCCCTAGCGGGGTCTGCTCATCGTCGGCAGAGGTGGTTTGCTCCGTCTCTGGTCGATCGCTCGCCTGCTGAGGAGTCGTCTCGCCTAGCTGCTCTCGCTCAGTCGTAGCTCTCGGATCGAGCGCAGCATCGCACCACAAGTCAGCCTGCTCCTCTAGGAGCAAGTTCCAGTCGACAGCTTCGCCACGCCCAGAGGAGTTGCCTGCCGCCTCATCGCTGGGAGGCAAAGAGGTCCTCTCCAGGTCGTTGTGGCTTGACATCCTTGATCAGTAACTGTAGGGAGACAGCTCCGTTAAAGTGGTTCTCATCTATTTGATAGACAAGGGCAAAGGGGGCATTTGCTCTTCCTGCCGACGACTTCTTAACAAAGCGGAAGGCTGGAGCTTGGTTGAAGGCTATCCCTGGGCAGTGCTTCTTGGATCCCAGCGTAGGGATGGCATCCACTTTAAAGTGCTCGCCATTGCGCCCCACAGCTCTGCTAGCCCCTCCGTCATAGACTTGCTGCGTGACGAAGAGTGGCTGGTAGTTGTCCGGACCATACGGAGCAAAGCGCTGTATCGTCGTGTAGAGTCTCTGCGTCACCTCACGAAGCTCTATCTCAGCATCGATCTCTATCGGTGTGGTGTGCGCTCGGTCACTATTCGTAACGGCATTGACTCCTTGTATATAGGCTCTAAAGTCAGGCAACTTGTCTGGCAAGAGGGTCAGCCCAGCGGCATAGGTGTGCCCGCCGAAGTTTAAGAGCAGGTCTCTAGCCTCCTCGATGATGCTATAAATGTCTATCCCGCCGACACTTCGCGCCGAACCCACGATCCGGTCGCTCGTGCCTGTCAGCACGATCGTCGGTCTATTGGTGTACTCCGCCACACGCGAGGCGACGATCCCTATGATCCCCTTGTGCCAGTCAGGCTGGTAGAGGACTACGATGGGCTGATGCGCCAACTCGGGATTGACCTGTAGGAGCTGCATCGCCTCATCAGTCGTAGAGCGGTCTAGCTCACGACGACGCACGTTGTACTCGTCGATCAGCTCGCTCATGCGGGCTGTCGTCTTCGCATCATTGCTCAGGAGTAAATCGACCGCTTCGCGGCCATTCATCATACGTCCTGAGGCATTGATCCTCGGGCCGATCTTGTAGATGATGTCGGCCATTGTGATCTTACGCCCTTCGAGACCACAAGTCTTGATGATCCCCTTGAGTCCCATCGAGGGATTGCGATTGAGCTGACGCAGTCCGTAGTGCGACAGGATCCTATTCTCATCCATCACAGAGACCAGATCAGCAGCGATACTCACAGCGACCAGGTCTAGGAGCTTAAAGAGCGAAGCGGAGGGGAAGCCATTGTCCATCCCAAAGGCTTGCATAAACTTAAACGCCACGCCACACCCACAGAGCTCCTCAAAGGGGTAGTGACAGTCTGGTCGCTTAGGGTCTAGGACGGCCGCCGCATCTGGCAGCTGGTCGTCCGGGTGGTGGTGGTCGCAGATGATGAAGTCTATACCCAGCGTCTTAGCATAGGCTATCTCTTTGATAGCCTTGATGCCACAATCCACCACGATGATTAGAGTCGCACCTATCTTGTGGGCATAATCCACGCCCCGATAGGATACGCCGTACCCCTCATCGTCTCGTCCGGGGATGTAGTAGCTCAGCAGATGCTCGCTACACCCCGCCGAGCGGAGGTACTTATAGATTAGTGATACAGCTGTAGTGCCATCTACATCGTAGTCGCCGTATATCATGATATGCTCCTTGCGCCCTAGAGCCTTGTTGAGACGCTTGACAGCTAGATCCATATCTTTCATCAGAAAGGGGTCGTGCAGATCCTCTAGCGATGGATGAAAGAATCGCTGTGCATCTATTTCTGTACGGATACCACGACGATAGAGTAGGCGCCCCGCTACAGCGGGTATTCTCAAGGCGTGCGCCAGTTGAGAGCCACCCACCTCCTCCTCTCGGGTGAAGGGAGTGTATTGCCATTCGTTCGTCATTATATTGTTTTATTTTTTTTGTCATGGGGAGAGTGGATAGGCTAGGAGCAGACCAAGGCACCTGACTCGTCATGGAAGCGGTCCGAATATC
>OGPS01000670.1_pt1 | contig 30731 bp, 29 predicted proteins | sample 1552931 | NCBI WGS metagenome assembly OGPS01 (sample SAMEA2580252, study PRJEB22360) | human gut metagenome | biome: human gut; feature: human-associated habitat; material: faeces | place: Denmark | collected 2008/2010 | reverse complement strand
GGACAGCCGCAAGGGCTGTCCCTACGGTCGGTAAAATCAAAGATTCCGTGCCGCTATCGCGGCAGCGGTGCGTCGAGGTCGCCGCACCCTACAAGATGCACGACAATAAATCACCGCAGATTTCGCAGATGGATAATATTCGCCCCTACTGCACAACTTTGGGCGAAGCGAAATAACCCCTCAGTCTTGGCTTCGCCAATCCAGCTCCCCTGCAGGGGAGCCAAAATAGATTCTTCGACAAATAACGTGCTTCCACGCACATTTCGGCGTCCCGTACCATCTGCAATTCTGCGTGGCAGAACAGCATAAACCCCGACTACAAATCATAGTCGGGGTTTGTTATTTGGTTTATGCCGAATATGCCTCTTATTTCGGCAGGTTGGCGAACAGCTTTACGTTGTCGAATGTATATGTATACTTGCCATCCTCAATGCCATGGATTATCTCGCAGACCTTGTCGTTATACGGAGTCGGCACACCGTACTTTCTGCCGTAGGCGCAGACAACGCCGTTTATCGCGTCGACCTCGCACTTCTTGCCCTTTTCAAGGTCCTGGAGCATGCTCGCCTTGAGGAGCCTGTGCTTCTTGATGCAGATCGGGATGAGCGCGAAGGATATCTTCTTCTTTATGCCGTTGCCCTTGTAGTCGAGAAGCTTGACGATATCCTTGCCCTGAACCGGCTCGATTTTTATTCCCGCCGCCGCGGCAACATCGATGCACTCTTTTATAAGGTTCTGACAGCAGACACGAGAGGTCTTGTTCTCTGCGGCGTCGCCGAAAGTGCCGCCGATAACGGCGGACATGCCGCTGAACGCGGCGTTGATGAGCAGCTTCGACCAGCGGACGCCCATGAAGTTATCCTCAACCTCGACGGGGCACATCTTCTCAAGCAGAGCCTTGACCTGCATGAGTTTGTCGTCCTTATGACCGTTCATTCTGCCAAGACCGAAGCTCATACTGTCGGGCTCGCTCGTAAGCTCGGAAACGCCCTTGCCGTGGAGCGTTGCGCCCCAAGCGACGGTGCAGCCCATCGTTCTGTCCTCGCCGACAACCTCGGAGACAGAGAGCTCCGGGAGTCCGTTCTGAAGCGTGCAGACGATGCAGTCATCGGTCATGTTCTTCTGAAGATTCTTCAGAACATTTACGTTGTCGAGCTGCTTTGTCAGCAGGATTATCAGCTCGTATTTTTCGGTCATCTCGTCGGGAGTCAGCGCGTGGACGGGCACGGTCATATTGACGGTGCCGATTATCTTTGCGCCGTCTCTGTTGAGAGCCTCGACATGCTCGCGGTTGCGCGTGATAAGATCGACATCCACGCCCGCCTTTGCGAGATATGCGCCGAGCACGGTGCCGAGCGACCCTGCGCCGTAAATTGCGGTTTTCATAGAAATCCCCTCTTTGATAAAATTTTATCGATATGATTATATCACGCAGAGCGGCGATTTACAAGAAAACTTTTCGTCCCCTGCGGAGTGTATCCGCGAGGATTATTTTGATTTATCCCAATAGGGGTAATCGGTAAACACGAACTTTCCCTCCGCATTTTTCCCTGTCGGCAGCTTGACATAGATGATATCGTCAACCGAGCGTTTTCTTACGGCCATAACAACCGTGAAATTCCCGTTGCCGTCATCCTCGACGTGATGCATCCAGCTGTTATAGGAGACTTCGCCGTCGTTTTTCTTATATGCTACATATATGTTGTCGTTATGCTCTATCAAATCCCTGTCGGCGACAGCTTGGCTCAGTATTTTATCTGTAAACTCCTCGGAAAAGACCTCTAAAAATTTTTTGCGGACCTCTTCCATGGTGGTCACATACCGGTATTGGGGGAACATTGGAATATACTTTCTGAATCTTATTGTCACGGGCTTCTCCCCGGCGGAATACTCGCCCGCAAAATTCAGAGTCAGCCAGAGGCTTCGCGCCTTATCCGCCAAATCCCGCGCGTCGGTCTCATGCAGAATAGACCCGTCCTCGGGATAAAGCTCATACCCGTTTATGCCGTGCAGGCTTTCGATTATTGCTCGCTTGTCGCTCTCATAGGTCTCCCAAAGCGCAAGCGCGGCATCGGAAACTTTTTCCGAGTATGCGTTTATCCGATAATGGTCGCGCGCCGTAACAAACAGGGTGTTTTCGTCCGAAACAAGCCGCCCCACTTCCACTCTGCCCTTGTAGGAGTCCGAGGAATATCCGTTGCCGGTATCGATTATAAAGAACGTGAGCTCATCGCCGTCCGTTTTATCGACTGAAAACGCCACCATGCCCTCCGAAAAACCGGCGCTGACTACGCCTACCCAACTTTTGGGCAGCGAAATCGCATAGCTCCCTTCGGAAAACTCGGTGCTTCTTATTTTATTCGAGGTTATCAGCCTGTTAATCCCGGCTCTTAATGTTTGGTAATTTTTCGGGAAATTATTGCTCCCGCTCGCCTCAATCTCCGTTCCGTCCGCCAAGACAGCAGAAAAGCTCATCGAGCTTCCGTCGAGAACATCGGGGGGGATTTGCGCCTTGGAAGCCCGCCCATTCATCTATTCTGCAATTTCCGAACAGGGCGCACACCTCGCGGTAGAGATTCTCGTCCCCGTCAACCGAGCGGATGACGTCGCGGGATTCGACAAAGCAGGACAGCTCGTTATCCCAGTCGTTCGAGCTCATATAATACTCAAGATGTACTCCGTCCTCTGTTTTGCATCCCTCATACACGGCGTTCTGTGCCGAGCAGTTGTTCTCTGTCAGCTTAAAGCTTTTAAATTCCATAGGATCGCCTCCGTAGTCATTGTTCTGTTTCGATGAGCACGCGGGAAAAATCAGCAAGAGAATGCACACGAGTGCAAAAGAAATAAAGCGCTTTTTCATTTTCCTGTTACCTTTCCTTGATATGCCGCACTGCGCCAAAAGAGCAAGGGCTTCGGTTCTCTTATGTCCGTTATATTTTCTGTTCCGAACAAGTCACTCCTTTATAAGCTCATTTCTCAATATTAATTATATCACAACGCATTGATTTTTCAAGAAATAGCCGCAAACTCGGGAGTTTGCCTCCAAAAAAAGCTGCCGGGCGCAAAAAGCCCTTCAAAAATGCAAAAAAACTCCCGAACAGCAATGCTGCCCGGGAGCTGATATTCGTCTTGTAAGCGGTAAAAATTCAGCGCTTCGAGAACTGGGGTGCACGGCGAGCGCCCTTGAGACCGTATTTCTTTCTTTCGGTCATTCTCGGGTCTCTGGTCAGGAAGCCTGCCTTCTTGAGTGCGGGGCGAAGCTCTGCATCATACTGAAGGAGTGCTCTGGAAATACCGTGGCGGATAGCACCTGCCTGGCCGGTCACGCCGCCGCCGTTGACGCGGCAGATGACATCGAGCTTTTCGCTGGTGCCTGTAAGAGCGAGAGGCTGGCGGACGATGAGCTTGAGGGTCTCAAGGCCGAAATAATTGTCAATCTCTCTGTCGTTGATGATGATCTTGCCGGTGCCGGCATAAAGACGGACTCTGGCGACTGATTTCTTTCTGCGGCCTGTGCCGTAGAAGTAAGGAACTGAATCGTACATTATTTATTGCCTCCCTTCATTAAAGAGCCCACTCTTCGGGCTTCTGTGCTTCGTGCTTGTGCTCAGCGCCTCTGTAAACGCGGAGTCTGGTCAGAGCGGTGCGGCCCAGAGTAGAATCGGGCAGCATACCCTTAACTGCAAGCTCGACAGCGAACTCGGGCTTTGTCTTCATGAGGGTGCTGTACTTGACCTCTTTCATGTTGCCGATATAGCCGGTGTGATGATAATACATCTTCTGGTTGAGCTTGTTGCCGGTGAGGACAGCCTTCTCAGCGTTGATGATGATTACATGATCGCCGCAGTCGGCGTGAGGAGCGAATGTGGGCTTATGCTTGCCGCGAAGAAGGACGGCAGCCTGAACTGCTACCTTGCCGAGAGGCTTACCGGCAGCATCGATGACATACCACTTACGGGTGATGTCGCCCGCTTTGGGCATATAAGTTGACATACTTGTTACCTCCGATTTCTTAATGCTACGATATATTACCACATCGCTCTATGCTTGTCAAGCACTTTTTCTTTAAATTTTAATTTATGTTTTGCTATCTCCGTTTTTCTCAAGTTTTCTCGTTTTTTCATACCATTTGCTCGCTTATGATTTACGAAAAAATTTTGCCGACAGCGCGATAAAATCGACAATCTACCGCTCAAATTGACTTTATTCCCGGCATAGTATATAATAAATGTATTATATAAGCTCACGGAGGCAGACATGAAAAAAGAAGAGATAAAGCGCATGAACGATCTCTACCACCTGTCGCAGGAGAGGGATCTGAGCGAAGATGAGTTCGCCGAATGGGAGGGTCTCAAAAAGCAGTATGTCGCCGATTTCAAGGCGAGCCTTACAGCCCAGCTCGACAATACATATGTAATAGACGACAAAGGCAACAAGCGCAAGCTCGAAAAGAAGTCGGACGACAAGTAATCTGCGCGGACACAAAAACGAAAGAGTGATATTATGTTTTGCAGAAATTGCGGAAAACAGCTCGAAGACGGATTCAAGGTCTGCCCATATTGCGGCGAACCGGTGAGCCTCGCGGAGAGCGACGCCAGACGCGCGGCACAGGAGCAAACCGCCGCAAAAGATACTCAGCCCGTACATAATGATATTCCGAAAGAGCCGACTCCCCTCGCACCCGTTCAGCCAAAGGCGAACAAGAAGTCCGAGCAGGAAAGCGAAAGCACCGGCGGATGGAAAGTTCTCGGCTTCTTCCTCGGCTTCTTTGGTCCCGCGCTGTGGTTTTTGCCGCTCGTCAGCCTCGTGCTCTATCTTATATGGAAGGGCGACAAGCCCAAGGTCGCCAAGGGCATGGGTCAGTTCACGCTGATAGGTCTCGCGGTCGGCGCGGGACTTGCAGTTATTATTGCGATAATCGTCGGAGTGCTGTTTGCGATAACCGCGTCGATGACTGTGTTTGAAATGATACGCAGCTTCTTCCACGGCTCGCTCGGCGGGATAAACGATCTTGTCAGAAGTCTCCCGTTCATCGACTGAGCAACATAAAAATATTGAAACCGCCCGTGTTTTTTCCTTCAGAAATTCGGGCGGTATTTTTTGTGCACTTTTGAATTTATTCATTGATATTCATTCGATATTCAGCAATTATTCATTGATTCTTTTCCGCAAGCGGTAAAGCTTTCCTCCTTGCTGATGTGGATAACTATGTGGATAATGTGGATAACTTTTATGTTTTGATGACTATTTAGAATATATGCGTAAAGTAAAAAACTTTACAGTTTGATTTTAATAACTATATGGAAATATTCCGCATAAGCCGCATATGCAGTGACAAAAAATTAACCCGGTTGCAGGAAAACTTGCAGCCGGGTTTTATGCATAAAATTTTACGCGTGATTTTTGTCTATTTTGCCAATATCAGACGTTCGCGAGAGCCGCGTCAAGATCGGCGATTATGTCATCGACATTCTCTGTTCCGACAGAGAGTCTGACGAGATTTTCATAGACTCCGCAGTCGTCGAGCTCCTGTGCGGTGAGCTGGCGGTGGGTCGTGCTAGCCGGGTGCAGGCAGCAGGTGCGGCTGTCCGCAACATGGGTGACTATCGCCGCGAGCTTGAGGCTGTCCATGAATCTGACCGCGTCCTCTCTGCCGCCTTTTATTCTCAGCGAAATGACGCCGCAGGTGCCGTTGGGCATATACTTCTGCGCGAGGTCATAGTATTCGTCGCCCTCAAGGCCGGGATAACGGACGGACTCGATCTTCGGATGAGCCTTCAGGAACTTTGCAACGGCGAGAGCGTTTGAGCAATGGCGCGGCATACGCAGATGCAAAGTTTCAAGCCCGAGGTTGAGCAGGAATGCATTCATCGGGGACTGAATTGAGCCAAGGTCGCGCATGAGCTGAGTCGTGCACTTTGTTATATATGCAGCCTTGCCGAACTGCTCGGTGTATACAACACCGTGGTACGACTCGTCGGGAGTTGTAAGTCCCGGGAACTTGTCGTTCTGAGTCCAGTCGAAGTTGCCGCTGTCAACTATAACTCCGCCTACGCTTGTCGCGTGGCCGTCCATATATTTTGTGGTCGAATGGGTAACTATATCCGCGCCGAACTCAAACGGGCGGCAGTTTATCGGGGTCGGGAAAGTGTTGTCGACTATCAGCGGCACGCCGTGGGAATGAGCCGCTCGCGCATACTTCTCAATATCGAGCACAACGAGCGAGGGATTAGATATAGTCTCGGCGAACACGGCTTTTGTGTTATCTTTGAATGCCGCGTTGAGCTCCTCCTCCGTCGCATCGGGGCGAACGAAAGTGAAATCGATGCCGAGCTTTCTCATCGTGACATTGAAAAGATTGAAAGTTCCGCCGTATATCGCGGACGCGGCAACGACATGGTCGCCTGCGGAGCAGATATTGAAAACGGAGAAAAACGACGCCGCCTGGCCGGACGAAGTGAGCATCGCGCCGACGCCGCCCTCAAGGTCGGCTATCTTCGCGGCTACGCAGTCGTTTGTCGGGTTCTGGAGACGGGTGTAGAAATATCCGGACTCCTGCAGATCGAAGAGCCTGCCCATCTGCTCGCTCGACTCGTATTTATATGTCGTGCTCTGTACTATCGGTACAACGCGCGGCTCGCCGTTTTTCGGAGTGTAGCCGGACTGCACGCACTTTGTTTCTATATTAAAGCTCATTTTGTCTCCTCCTTTTTGTCAGTCTTTGAGAAAATGACCCATAAGGTCGAAGCCGGGATCGATAAATTTGCCGGTCTCGGATGCTGATTTTTCATTTATGCTCGCAACGCCGCTGTCAAGCTCTTTGCCTTTACGGTAAATCAGATACGGCACGGGGTCGGATGCGTGGGTGCGGGTCGATATCGGGGTCGGATGATCCGGCAGAACCATGACTTTATAATCGTCCTGAGTGTTGAGATATTCAAGGATTATAGGCATTATACGGCTGTCAATAAGCTCGATTGCTTTGACTTTGTTTTCGGGCTCGTTTCTGTGGCCGCACTCGTCGGGAGCCTCGACATGGATATAGACAAGGTCTTGACCTTTACGCCATTCGTCGATTGCAGCGTTCGCTTTGCCCTCGAAATTCGTGTCGATATAGCCGGTCGCGCCCTCGACTTCAGGGGTGTTCATGCCCGCACAGATGCCGATGCCCTTGAGCAGATCGACTGCCGAGACGATGCTGCCCTTCACGCCGAACTTCTCTTCAAAGGACGGCAGAGCCGGGCGGCTTCCCTCGCCCCAGAGCCAGATTGAATTTGCGGGGAGCTTGCCCTCGGCTATTCTCTTCTTGTTCACGGGGTGATCCTTCAGAAGGTCGTAGCTCTCGCGCATCATGGCGATAAGCTTTTCGGCGTTCGGCGAAGTCGAGAGATACTCGCCGATAACTCTGCCGGAGATATCATGCGGAGGGGTCATCTTGCCGAGATCCGTCGTGCCGTTATGTACGATAAGGCAATGACGATAAGCCACGCCGCTGTAAAAATCAAATTCGCTGCTGCCGAAATGCTCCTGCACGGTTTTAATTATCTGCGCTGCCTCTTCGGTCGAGATATCGCCGCCGGAGTAGTCAAGCATGGTCTTTGCGCCGTAATCCGCCTCGTCGCTCAAGGTGACAAGGTTGCAGCGCAGAGCGATATCAGTCTCGCTCATCTTGACTCCGATGCTGACCGCCTCAAGGGGCGAGCGGCCGGTGTAGCACTTCTTCGGATCGAATCCGAGCACGCTCATATTTGCAACATCACTGCCGGGTTTGAGTCCCGCGGCAACGGTCCTGACAAGTCCGACTTCGCCCTTCGACGCGAGTGCATCGATATTGGGCTTCTTTGCGACTTCCATCGGCGTCTTTCCGCCGAGAGCCTCAACGGGATAATCCGCCATGCCGTCGCAGAGAACTACAGCATATTTCATATATCTTCACCCTTTCAGAGAATTTATGCACAAACGATGCATACCGGGCGCGGCAAGTTCGGTTAGCATATGCATACTCGCCCGCCGCTGATTTAATTATATCATAAAGTATCAGCGCATTAAAGCGGAAATTGCGAAAGATTATACACTTACACTATATAAAAAAGAGTGCAAAATGACGAAAATTTATTTATCAAAATGCGCATGCGGTATATAATTCAGCGTGGCGCAATGATATAATCAATTTGGAAGAAATATTCAAAAGGAGGATACTTATGACAAAAAGATTATTTGCAGTTTTGCTCGCGTCCCTGCTGATTCTCATGAGTTTCACGGCATGCGGCACAAAGACACCCGAGCCCGGCACGACCGCTGCAGAAGACACATCTGCCGCAGAAACCGAAGCCAACGCGCAGACGAGTGCAGAAGAAACAGCGGCAAGCTCAAAATCGGCATCCGAATCCGCAGAGCCAAGCACTGCGCAGAGCGCACAGAAACCTACGTCAAATAAACCGGCATCGAAACCTGCAACGACGGCAAAATCGAATAATTCCGGTTCATCGTCAAAAGGCAAGCTCGAAGTCAGCGCCGCAAGCGTCAAAAGCGTTGCCGGAGCGAAGGTGCTCAGAGCGTGGAAGCTCAACTCAAACGGAGTGAATATTGAAATACACCGAATAGCATATGGGGCACAGATAACTCAGGCTTTCAAAAAAGCAAACGCGGACGGTGCTATCGACTACGACAAGACAGTCACTTATCAGCCCATAATCAATGTCGCGATAATCACCTGTTCGCCCGATCATATCGGCGTTGCCTCAAGCCAACAGCTTCTCGGTACGAATGTCGGCAAGGTTGAGGATATGGGCAGAAAGAGCGGCGCGCTCATAGCAATAAACGGCGAGGCAGGCTCAACATATAAAAAAGGCGCTCCGACAATTCGCAGCGGCTCAATCGTTTCAACCGACGGTCAGGGGCAGAAACGGCTGCTGATCTACAAAAACGGCACATGGAAAGTCGAAACGCTCACAAACGAGAACTGCAAATCGTATATCTCGCAGGGCGTTTACAATTCCCTGCGCTATCAGCGGCAAGTCATAACAAACGGCAAGGCAACCAACGAGCACGACACTTATTATCACAACCGCAACGTTTTTGCGCAGATATCAGAAAACAAATATATCCTGGCTGTCGGCGAATTTATGCCGCTCGACAATATGATGAAAGTCCTCATAGCATACGGCGCGAGGAATGCATTCCTGTTAAACGGCGGCAACTGCTCGTCGATGTATGTCAAGGGTATCGGCAACACGACCGGCACCAGAGCAACTCAGCTCAAAAATCTTAACAAGCCGTGCGTTATCGAGAGCGAATTCTTCGCGGCAAACGGTATGCTCGGATTGAACTCCGCCGGAAAACAGAAATTAGGCGGTCCGTGCAATGAAATCGACATAGTATATGTAAAATAAAAACAAAAGGGTGGGACGATGAAAAAGGCTTTCAGAGCGGCTGCAATTGCGGCAATTCTGCTGTTTGCGCTGACATTTATCGGGAGCGCAAAAATCAAAAGCACATCGGCTCACCTACTGTTTTCTTCGTCTGTCAGCGTCGTAGGCAATGAATCGCGGAAAGTCACGCTCAAAAGCGGCGACAGAATAGCCATCGGTTCATATCTCGGCGAGCCTATTGTCTGGAGAGTCGTCGAAACGGGCGACAAAGCTCTGCTCATGAGCGAAAAGGTGTTGTGCTTCAGGGCGTTCGACCCGTCTGAGGACGGCATCGGCAGTTCCGATTATCTCGCCTCTCCCCTGCGCGCATGGCTCAATTCGGAGAGCGGATTTTTAAATCCGGAGAATTTTTCAGAGTTTGACCTTTCGCTCATATCGCCTGACAAAAACGGCGATGCAATATTCCTGCCGTCAAAAGATATGCTCAAAAATATAAGCACCGCCGACCGCCGCAGAAGCCCGACCGAGCAGTGCGTCAAAAATGACAGCTCGCGCTATTTAACTCTGCGCAAATACTGCTGGTACTGGACAAGCTCGCCGGTTTCGACAAATCAGAGCAGCGTCACCGCCGTCACCACGACGGGCGGATTCTACAAGACGCTCGCGGCGGACGAGCTGTGCGGCGTATGCCCGGCGATGTATCTTCGCAGCGGTATTCTCGTTCTTTGCGGAAGCGGAACCGCCGAAAATCCGTACGCATTGGCGGAAGGTGGCGAAAGATGAGAGAAAAGCTGAAAGAATTTCAAAATTCTCCGTGCTCGATAATCGCCGCATTCTCCGCCGCCGTGCTGTTTTTCTGCACGGTGTTCACTCGGCTGATTCTCAAAACCGACGACGGTCACTTTCTCGGCATACTCCACCGAAACGGATTCACAGTAACAAGCTGGCTGCACGAGCGGTACACGACCGTGTCCGGGAGGATAGTCGGCGAATGGCTGATGATAAACTTCTTGCGCCTGCCGCTTATTTTCTGGAAGCTGTTCATCGCCGCGCTGATTATATATATAATGTATTTTCTCTGCCGCCTGTCGGACTTTTTCGGCGAAAAGGCAAGCGCAAAACAGAGATATATCTTCGCCTGCTCGGTGCCGTTGGCAGTATTTCTGCCATGCCTCAACCCGTCGGTGTTCTGGTTTGCAGGTTCGTTTACATTTCTCGTTCCGTTCGCCGCCCTGCTTATCACGGTGACACCTCTCACATTCGATGTATTCGGAGGGCGCGTGAATCCTATAGCATATATCGCCGCCGCGATTGCTTCTGTCGTCGCGGCATCTCAGGAGCAGTCATGTGCCGCAGTGCTCGCGCTGCAGGTGATTCTGCTGATTTTTTCGGCATATCAACGCAGGCTCAGATTCCGTCAATTCATTCCGCTCCTGCCGAGCGCGGTTTCCGCCGCTGTTCTGGTTTTCTCGCCTGGGCTTCGCGGGCGCGGAGCGATGGAAGCGGCGTCGGGTTTTGAAAGATTCTCTAAAATGAATATATTTGAAAAACTGCTCTGCGGATTTTCAAATTATTTCGCATTTTCGTTTTTCTTCTCGCTGATAACCACGGCTGTTTTTCTCGTTCTGCTTGGCGCATCGGTATATGAAGCATTCGGAGGCTCGCGAAGAATAAAGATAATTTCATCAATCTTTTCAATATTTGCCTCGGTGCTGTGCGTCGGAGTCAACACCGCATATATTATTATCCGCCGCACCACCCCGGACAAGGGCTTTGAAAAGATGTTCAAGAACGGCAATTATCTTCCGCTCGAACTCGCGGTTATCGCGCTCTGTTTTGTCTTTCTCTTTAGTATTTTCATTCTTATAGCGGCGCTCATCAAGAAGAATAAAAAGCTCGGGTTTACCGTCGGCGTGCTGTTCGGCGCCGCCGTCTGCTGCGCCGCAGTGCTCGGATTCTCTTCGTCCGTCTACGCCTCCGGTCAGCGCGTATTTTACTTCACCGAGATATTCACGCTCATCGCCTGCGCAGCGATGTATTCTTCACTTTCGGAAAGCAAAGCGAAAAAATTCGCGGGATATGCAGTCCCGACAGCCGCATTTATTTTCTATATTATCAATTGTTTCACCTACACATTCCTTGAGATACCCATAATGGGCTAAAATAAATTGTAAAGCGATTTGCTTTACAATTTACATACCTATTTTTTAGCGCAAAAATCAAAGCTCCCGTGCGACTTTCCCGATATAACAACACATTCGGGGACGCATGGGAGCTTTTGTTTTTTTATTTATAAATCATGTAAAGCTTAACAGCTTGTCATCAATGACCGTGCGGAACGACATCGAGTTTGTCATGCTCCTCGCCGAGATCGGCGCGCAGTAGCGCAAAGAACACTATCGCGAGCAATATTTCGGCGCACCAGATAGTCTTGCCGCCGAGATAGCCGCAAAGAAAAGTTGAAGCGACCGCGCCAGCGACAAACGAGCCTATCATCAGCAGATGCGCGAACATCTTGCCGCGCGCTTCTTTATTACCGCTGCGAAGCCACTTGACGAGGTTCGAGCCGACCTGGCGGACATGGTTGGTGCAGAAGGTAGTCGCCATCGGAATCTTTTTCGCCTGGCGGAATGTGTTGAACTGCATCGAAGCGATAAAATTCACAGCCACCTGGCAGATCTGCGGCGGCGCATTGTCCGGGACGAAGCCGAGCGCAAATATCCACGCCATTTCAAACGCCACGAATGCCGTGTCCCAGCGGACTATCTTGCGGCGGTTTATATGCTTGGGCAAGAATTCCGAAATGACCGTGCCGAGCAGATAAGCCGAAGCGGGCAGAAGATAATACAGCGCCTTGCGCCAGTTCCCGCGCCCGAGCTGAACCGCCATGAGCACGAAGTTTGCCGTCTGCGCGTTGCAGAACACGCCGCCCTTTTGAACATAAGTATATGCGCCGAAAAATCCGCCGACGGCTATCATGACGGCAAATATCCAGAGCTTTTCGCATTCGAGAAGCTCTTCCTCTTTTTTGAGAGCCTTTTCTTTCATCGTTCACCACACCGTTTCTTTTCTACAACGCATAAGTTTATCACTGCTCCCCGTCTGTGTCAAGAAATCGTAATGTCCGTAATGTCTTGAAAAACGCCTGTTTTCATGGTATTATTTAGGGTATTATATACCATTATAGAATGCAGTATATAAAAGAGGAGAATAGCATGTCAAAGCTTTTGAAGTATTTGAAAAAATACAAAATTGAAAGTATTCTCGCGCCGTTTTTCAAGCTCATTGAAGTGGCGTTCGAGCTGACTGTTCCGCTGATAGTCTCAACTATAATCGATGTCGGCATAGAGAACGGCGACAAGGTTTATATTATCAAACGCTGCCTGCTGCTCGGTCTGTTCGGCATACTGGGTCTTTGCAGTACGCTTGTGGCGCAGTATTTCTCGGCGAAAGCGTCGGTCGGCTTCGCTACCGATATCCGCCACGCGCTTTTCAAGCATATCGGCAAGCTCTCTTATTCCCAGCTCGATTCGCTCGGCGCGCCGACGCTTATAACCCGCCTGACGGGCGACATAAATCAGGTTCAGACCGGAACGAACCTGACTCTGCGCCTCGTCCTGCGCTCGCCGTTCGTCGTTTTCGGTGCGGTGATAATGGCGTTCACGGTCGACGCAAAATCGTCGCTCGTGTTCGTCGTTGCGGTGCCCGCTCTCGCCTCGGTCGTGTTCGCGATAATGCTCGTGTGCATACCGATGTACCGCAAGGTTCAGCAGAAACTGGACGGGCTGCTGAGCAAGACGCGCGAAAACCTGCTCGGCACCCGCGTTGTCAGAGCGTTCTGCAAAGAGGAAGAGGAAATTGCGGACTTTGACGCCAAGAACAACGCCCTGACCGAGATGCAGACGGCGGTCGGCAGGATATCCGCTTTCATGAACCCCGCAACCTTCGTGCTCATAAACCTCGCGATAATCGCGCTGATATATGTCGGCGCAATACGCGTTGATTCCGGCGCCATCTCGCGCGGCGCGGTCGTTGCGCTCTATAACTACATGTCACAGATCCTCGTTGAGCTGATAAAGCTCGCGAATCTCATAATCAGCGTCACAAAGGCGATTGCCTGCGGCAACCGAATTCAATCGGTGCTCGATATAGAGCCCGCCACCGTCCCCGGCTCGGTCACAGATGGCGACAAAAAATGCGAATACTCCGTTGAGTTTGACGGGGCGTGTCTCTCCTACAACGGAAGTGAGGAGTCCCTGCACAATATTGACCTCAAAATCCCGCGCGGCAGCTCGATAGGCGTTATCGGCTCGACCGGATCGGGCAAAACTTCGCTCGTCAATCTTATTCCGCGATTCTACGATGTCACCGGCGGGTGCGTGCTCGTTGACGGCGTTGACGTGCGCGACTACGACACAAAGGCTCTGCGCTCGAAAATAGGCGTCGTCTCTCAGAAAAAAGCCCTGTTCGCCGGCACTGTCAGGGACAATATCCGCTTCGGCAAGCAGGACGCCACAGACGAAGAAATCTGGCAGGCGCTCGAAACGGCGCAGGCAAAGCAGATGATAGAGGACAAGAGCGGGCAGCTCGACTTTGTCCTCGAACAGGAGGGCAAAAATCTCTCGGGCGGTCAGCGTCAAAGAATGACAATAGCCCGCGCCCTCGTCAGAAAACCAGAGGTGCTCATTCTCGATGATGCGGCGAGCGCACTCGACTACGCCACCGGCGCGGCGCTGAACAAGGCGCTGAGAAACACCGACTTTGCCCCGACTGTCATCACTGTGTCACAGCGCGTTGCGGCGATAAGAAACGCCGATACCATAGTAGTCCTCGACGAGGGCGAGATAGTCGGCGTGGGCACGAACGACGAGCTTCTACGCTCGTGCGAAGTCTACAAAGAAATTTTCGATTCCCAGCTTGAAAAGGAGGATGCGTAACCGTGAAGAACAAAACCGTTTTCAAGCGCGTTATCGCGGTCATCGGCCGCTCGAAGCTTCTGCTGTTCCTTTCGCTCATCCTCTCCGTTGCAAGCGTCATTCTCTCGCTCTATATCCCCGTCCTCGCCGGACGCGCGATAGACGGAATAAAGCTGCACGGCAACGTTGATTTTGAGGTCATAAAGAAGTGCCTTTTCGGCATTCTGATCTGCGCCATCGCCGGCGGAGTGCTCCAGTGGGTGATGAACATCATCAACAACCGCATAGCCTATAACACCGTGCGCGATATACGTTCAAAGGCGTTTTCGCATATGCAGACCCTCCCTGTGGCGTTCGCCGACTCCCACCCCTACGGCGATATCGTCAGCCGCATAACGGCGGACGCGGAGCAGTTTGCCGACGGACTGATTCTCGGCTTCTCCCAGCTGTTCACGGGCGTTGTCACGATAGCCGTGACGCTCGTTTTCATGCTCACTATATCGCCGCTCATCACTCTCGCGGTCGTCGTGCTGACTCCGATATCGCTGTTCACGGCGCGTTTTATAGCACGCCGCACTTATTCGATGTTCAAAAAGCAGTCCGAGACCCGCGGCGAGCAGACTGCGCTCATCAACGAGATGATACAGAATCAAAAGACCGTTCAGGCGTTTTCTTATGAAGACCGAGCGGTTGAAAGATTTGACGAGAGCAATGAAAAATTGCGCAAATATTCGCTCAAATCCATATTCTTCTCGTCGCTTACAAACCCGACCACCAGATTTATCAACAATCTTATCTACGCCGTAGTCGGGCTCATGGGCGGAATATTCGCCATCGGCGGCATGGTAACCGTCGGCGGATTCGTCAGCTTCCTCGCCTACTCGAACCAGTACACAAAGCCGTTCAACGAGATTTCCGGCGTCGTGACGGAGCTTCAGAATGCGCTCGCCTGCGCGGCAAGAATATTCGAGCTCATAGACGAAAAGCCCGAGGAGTCGGACGAAAATTGCTCGGCGCTCAGCGATCCAGAGGGGAGCGTGGAGTTCGACAATGTCCGCTTCTCATATGACAAGAGCAAAAAGCTCATCGACGGCTTCGATTTCTTCGCCCCGTCCGGCAAGACAATAGCCGTTGTCGGTCCGACAGGATGCGGCAAGACTACGCTTATCAATCTCCTGCTCCGCTTCTACGACGTTGACGGCGGAAGCATAAAGGTTGACGGCGAGAATATAAACGACATCACACGCCACAGTCTCAGACACCATTTCGGCATGGTGCTCCAGGACACCTGGATAAAGAACGGCACCGTCCGCGAGAATATAGCGTTCGGCAAGCCCGACGCCACGGATGAAGAGATAATCGCCGCCGCCAAGGCAGCACGCGCTCACAGCTTTATAAAGCGCCTCAAAAACGGCTACGACACTGTCATCGGCGATGACGACGGACTCTCCGAGGGCGAAAGACAGCTGCTCTGCATCGCGCGCGTCATGCTCATGAAGCCGCCGATGCTAATCCTCGACGAGGCAACTTCATCGATAGACACCAGAACGGAATTGAAGGTTCAGGATGCGTTCAACACGCTCATGCAGGGGCGCACCTCGTTCGTCGTGGCGCACAGACTCTCGACCATCCGCCACGCCGACTGCATTCTCGTCATGAAAGACGGCAAGGTCGCCGAGCAGGGCACGCACGAGGAGCTGCTCGCGAAGAACGGATTCTATACGAAGCTCTACAACAGCCAGTTTGCGCAGTGAAATATATGCCATGGAACAACAGAGGAGAAAGCCTAACAGGCTGAAAGATTACGACTATTCGCAAAACGGAGCATATTTTATCACAATTTGCATAGATGACAGAAATCCCATATTGTCACGCATTGCCGTAGGGGCGACCGCATAATACAACAGTTCAAAGGTTCCGTAACTAAGCAAGTCAAAAAATCAATTTGGCAAAAAGGTTTTTATGACCATATAATCCGTGACGAATACGATTATCAAATCAAATGGCAATATATTGACGACAACCCGATCAAATGGGCTGAGGACGAATTGCATCAGGAATGAAAAACAGTCGGATAACCGCCGCAGTATCTTTCATTTGAAAGTTCGCGGCGGTTATTTTTTATTCGGCGTAAAATGGCGGTTCAGAGCGAAAATATAAAGCCCAATTCGACAAATATCATTTTTAATCTGCATTGTTGACATCGGCAAAAAGTATGATATAATTATAACAGCTGTTATAAAACGAGTGTTTTATAATTATTATTGGAGGAAGCCATGAACTACATTCGCCTGTCACCCGAAAATCTTGAGAGCGAGCACATATGCTGTGCAATATCAAACGCCAAGGACCCGCAGGTCATTGCAAAAAAGCAGTGGCTCGCCGAAAGGCTCGGCGAGGGTCTGATATTTTTAAAAGCCGACGCGCGCGGAAAGTGTTTTATTGAATATATCCCCGCCGAAAACGCATGGGCTCCGATAGACGCGCCCGGCTCTATGTTCATCGACTGTCTATGGGTCTCCGGCTCTTTCAAGGGGCACGGATATTCAAACGACCTGCTCAACGAATGTATCCGCGACAGCCGCAAAAAGGGCAAATCCGGGTTGTGTATACTCTCATCGGCGAAGAAGCGCGGTTTTCTTGCCGACCCGAAGTATCTGAAATATAAAGGCTTCATAAAAGCCGATTCGGCAGAGCCGTATTTTGAGCTGATGTATCTGCCGTTTAACCCATCCGCGCCCGCTCCGCGCTTTCGCGAACAGGCAAAGAGCGCTCAGACTGACGGCAGCGGGTTCGAGATATTTTATACAAGCCAGTGCCCGTTTACGGCGAAATATGTTCCGCTAATTGAAAACATGGCAAACGATATGAATCTTCCGCTGAGCGCCGTGCATATCTCATCGCGCGAGCAGGCTCAAAACGCGCCCTGCGCCTACACCGCATTTTCGCTGTTCTATAACGGAAAGTTCATAACGCACGAGATACCGAGCGAAAAGAAATTCGCGGCGATTTGTGAAGAGTTCGTAAAATAAAACATAGCCGGATTGACCGGCAGCGTAAAATATACTAATATAGAAAAGGGAAAAGATATCTGTCCGCCCCGGCGGACGAAAAGGAGACATTATGCTTAACATCAAAAACCTGACCAAAACCTACGGCGAGAAAAAGGCCGTTGACAACCTGACGCTGCATATCGCGCCCGGCGAGATATATGGCTTCATCGGCCACAACGGCGCGGGCAAGACCACAACGCTCAAATCCGTTGTCGGCATTCTGCAGTTCGACGAGGGTGAGATAACAATAAACGGCATCTCGATAAAAGATGACCCGCTCGCCTGCAAAAAAATCATAGCCTATATTCCCGATAACCCCGACCTCTACGAATACATGACGGGAATAAAATATCTGAACTTCATCGCGGATATTTTCGGCGTCAGCGCTGACGACCGCCGCGAGCGCATACATAAATATGCCGATATGTTCGGGCTGACCGCCGACCTCGCGCAGCCCATCTCGGCATATTCCCACGGCATGAAGCAGAAGCTCGCGATAATCTCCGCATGGATCCACGAGCCCAAGTTAATCATCATGGACGAGCCCTTCGTCGGTCTCGATCCCGCCGCATCGCATTTATTAAAGGGCATGATGCGCGAGGTCTGCAACTCCGGCGGCGCAATATTCTTCTCGACCCATGTTCTCGAAGTTGCCGAAAAGCTCTGCGACAAGGTCGCGATAATAAAAAGCGGCAAGCTCATCCGCTCCGGCACAATGGAAGAGGTCAAGGGCGACTCCAGCCTTGAGAACGTGTTCCTCGAACTGGAGGGAGAAGAATGCTGAAAACACTGATAAAAAAACAGCTTCTCGAACTCAATAAAAGTTTCTTCGTTGACCGCAAGACGGGCAAGGGCAAATCTCCCCGCTCGGCGACATTCTCGATAGTGCTGTTCATATTGCTCATGATTTTTGCCATCGGCGGAATGTTCTGCTATATGTCATATTCGATGCGCCCGCTGATAGCCTACGGCATGAGCTGGCTCTATTTTGCTATTATGGGCGCTACCGCCGCGCTTTTCGGCGTTTTCGGCAGCGTGTTCAACACATATTCGAGCCTCTATGACGCAAAGGACAACGACCTCCTGCTCTCGATGCCCATTCCAGTGCGCGATATCATGGCGGCGCGCCTCATCGGAGTCTATCTCATGGGGCTGATGTATTCGGGCGTTGTGGTAATACCCGCCGTCGGCGTGTATTTCATAACCGCGCATCCCGGAATATCCGGCATAACAGCCGTTATAATGGCCGTTATGGTGACTGTTCTCGTTCTTATACTGTCGTGCATACTCGGCTGGGTCGTTGCAAAAATCGCAGTCAAATTAAAAAACAAGAGCATTATAACAGTTATAGTTTCGATAGCGTTCCTCGGCGGCTACTACTATGTCTACTTCAGGGCGAACGAGATAATCACCGGCATCGTTGCGAACAGCGCGGCTGTTGCCGCAAAGGTGCGCACGTCCGCCTATCTGCTCTATATTTTCGGCAAGGCGTTCGCGGGCGATGTTCTGCCGACAATTATAATTTCGCTCATCATTCTCGCCTTGCTCGCCGCGACATGGCTCATAATGTCGCGCACATTCTTAAAACTCGTCACGAGCAGCGGAAAGACCGCAAAGACAGTCTACAAAGAAAAGACGGTCAAGCAGCAGGGCACCGACCGAGCGCTTCTGCGCCGCGAGATAAACCACTTCCTCTCGAGCCCGTCTTATATGCTCAACTGCTCGCTCGGGGCGCTGTTTATGATAGCCGTCGCTGTTTTCTCGCTGATAAAAAGCGACTGGTTTATCGGCGTTGTCACCCGAATGGATGAGGATTTGCTGGAATATGCCCCGACCTTCGCGTGCTTACTTTTATGCCTGCTCTCTTCGATGAATATACTCACCGCGCCCGCGATATCCCTCGAGGGCAAGAGCCTTTGGATAGCCCGTTCGCTCCCCATCACCTCGTGGCAGATTCTCAGAGCGAAGCTGAAGCTCCATATGCTCTTCACCGCCGTCCCCGCGCTGATATGCAGCATATGCTTCTGTATTGCCCTCAAGCCGGAGCTTCTCACGGCGGTGGTCATGATTATACTGCCGCAGATATTCACGCTTCTGTGCGCCGTTTCGGGGCTCAGAGTGAACATCAGGATGCCTAATCTCACCTGGAGCAGTGAGAGCGGAGCGGTCAAGCAGAGTCTCGGCATCATGCTCGCGATGTGCCTCGGCTGGGCGTATATCATCGTGCTCGTCGCGGTCTATCTGTTCGCGGTGCAGGTGCTGCCGAATGTGTTCGCGCTGATAATCGCGACAGCAGTAATAGCAATAATAACCGCGATATCATTTGCAAGGCTCAAGCGCAAGGGCGTAAAGAGATTTGAGACACTGTAAGCAAAATTAAATATCAGCAGCCGTGGTTCGTTGAGAATCACGGCTGTTGTTTTTTGCGATAAATTAAAATATTGAAGTAAATAAATATAACAAACTACGCCGACAGCGCACAAAAAATTATCTGACATTCAGCGACTTGGATTATCGCGGCTTCGTATCGGCTGCGCCGATATCGGACAGCCGCAAGGGCTGTCCCTACAATTTGCGCTGCAATTCGCGAGCAAAAGCGCGGTTCGAAATAAAAAAGCGGCAGACAAGCACACCTGTCTGCCGCAATTTTATTTAATTATTTCTCAAGATTAGCCTTGAGGGTGTTGAGCTCGTCACTCAGAGCCTTGGGAAGTCTGTCGCCGAACTTAGCGTAGAACTCCTCGATGCCCTTTGCCTCGTCCTCCCAGAGGGAGTTGTCAACGCTCAGGATCTCCTTGAGCTGATCCTCGCTGACCTCGTCCTCGATGCCCTCAAGGTTGATGTCCTCAGCCTTGGGTACGAAGCCGATAGCGGTCTCATCTGCGTCGACCTTGCCCTCGCAGCGCTTGATGATCCACTCAAGCACGCGCATGTTGTCACCGAAGCCGGGCCACAGGAAGTTGCCGTCGTCGTCCTTACGGAACCAGTTGACGTTGAAAATCTTCGGAGCCTTATCCTCGTCGAGGCCTGCGCCGATATCGATCCAGTGCTGCCAATAATCAGCCATGTTGTAGCCGCAGAACGGAAGCATAGCCATAGGATCGCGGCGGACAACGCCGACTGCGCCGGCTGCTGCTGCGGTGGTCTCGGAAGCCATTATCGAGCCGACGAACACGCCGTGATTCCAACTTCTTGACTGATAGACCAGCGGAGCGAGCTTAGCTCTTCTGCCGCCGAAGACGATAGCGGAGATCGGAACGCCTGCCGGGTTCTCAAACTCAGAGCTGATGCACGGGCAGTTGACAGCGGGAGCGGTGAAGCGGCTGTTCGGATGAGCGCCCTTTTCCTCGCTCGTCTTGCCGTTCCACGGTCTGCCCTGCCAGTCGATGGCGTTCTCGGGCGGATTCTTGTCGAGACCTTCCCACCAGACGGTGTTGTTGTCAAGGTTAAGCGCAACGTTTGTGAAAATGGTATTCTTTCTTGTCGCGGCAAGCGCGTTGGGATTGGACTTCTCGTTCGTGCCGGGGGCAACGCCGAAGAAACCGTTCTCGGGGTTGATAGCATAAAGTCTGCCGTCGGGGCCCTTTCTGATCCAGGAGATATCGTCGCCGACGCACCAGATCTTGTAGCCCTTGTTTCTGTATCCCTCGGGCGGGATAAGCATGGCAAGGTTGGTCTTGCCGCAGGCGGACGGGAATGCCGCGCAGATATATTTGACTTCGCCCTTCGGGTTCTCGAGGCCGAGGATAAGCATATGCTCAGCCTGCCAGCTCTCTTTCCAGCCCTGATAGGAAGCTATACGAAGAGCAAAGCACTTCTTGCCGAGGAGGACGTTTCCGCCGTAAGCGGAGTTGACGGAGATGATGGTGTTATCCTGCGGGAACTGGCAGATATAACGCTTCTCGGGGTCGATGTCGCAGCTGCAGTGCAGTCCGCGAACCCAGTCGTTGCTGTCGCCCAGAGTATCCATAACCTTCTTGCCGATTCTCGTCATGATAGCCATGTTGAGAACGACATAGATGGAGTCAGTCAGCTCAATGCCGATCTTCGAGAACGGAGAGCCGACAGGACCCATCGAATAAGGGATAATATACATTGTTCTGCCCTTATAGCTGTCTCTGGCTATATCGTAGAGCATCTTATAAGCCTCAGCGGGATCCATCCAGTTGTTGGTCGGACCTGCCTGATCCGCGCTCTCGGCGCAGATGAATGTGCGGTTCTCAACACGCGCAACATCGTTGGGCTTGGTTCTGTGAAGCAGGCATCCGGGGAGGAGATCCTCGTTGAGCTTAGTCATCTCGCCGGTCTCGCATGCCTTGGCGCGCAGAGCGTCAAGCTGCTCCTCACTGCCGTCGATCCACATGACTTCGTCGGGAGATACAAGAGCTATCTTCTCTTCGATCCAGTCGATCACTGTCTTGTTCTGTGTCAAATGTTTCATGATATTTGACTCCTTTCGTCTAATCTATTAAGAAAGGTACCATCTTTACCCAGTATGTATTATACCCCAATAAACTCGGTTTTTCAATGACGAAACTGTTAACTTTCAGACCTTTTTTGATAAAAATTTATCAATTTCATCAATAGGCATCGAAGCTCGTGCATTGAGGGTCAGCGGGGCTATGTTTCCCGCCTTGAATTCATAGTAGCCCTGGGCGCCGACCATTGCCGCATTGTCGCCGCAAAGCGACAGCTCGGGCATGAACAACAACCATGAATGAGCCTTGCAGATATCGGTCATCTCCGCCCTCAGGCGCGAGTTTGCGGACACTCCGCCCGCCAGAACTATCTTGTCGAAGCCGAAGTTCAGCGCCGCCTTTTCCGTGTTTTCGCGCAGGCATCTGACGACCGCCTCGATATACGACGCGCCGAGATCGGGCACGCTTATCTCCTTGCCCTTTTGCTTTGCGTTGTGGATAATATTGACGGCAGCAGTCTTGAGTCCGGAAAAGCTGAAATCATATTCGCTCCCGTCAACATACGGGCGCGGAAGCTTGTAGCTCTTCGGGTCGCCGTTCTTGGACACTCTGTCGAGGTTCACGCCGCCGGGATAATCGAGCCCCATGGCGCGCGCCGCCTTGTCCATCGCCTCGCCTGCAGCGTCGTCGCGCGTTCTGCCGATAATATGAAAATCCGTGTAGTCGCGCACCTCGATTATGTGGCTGTGACCGCCTGAGACGACGAGCGCGAGAAACGGCGGTTCAAGGTCGGGGTGGGTTATATAGTTCGCCGCGATATGCGAGCGCAGATGATGCACGGGCACGAGCGGTTTGTTCGCAGAAAATGCGAGTCCCTTTGCAAAATTCACGCCGACTAACAGCGCGCCGATAAGCCCGGGCGCATATGTGACGGCTATCGCGTCAACGTCACCGACATTCATCTCCGCTCTGTCAAGTGCCTCACCGACAACGCCGGATATCGCCTCCGCATGGCGCCTTGACGCTATCTCCGGCACGACTCCGCCGTAGAGTATATGTTCCTTCACCTGCGACGCTATGACGCTTGAAATAACGCGTCTGCCGTCCTCAACGACCGCCGCAGCGGTCTCGTCGCAGGAGGATTCGATTGCAAGTATCTTCATTTTGCTCACCCTCATCTGTCAAAAAACTTTGTCATTATCTTCGCGTCCTCGCGCGGATCGGAATAAAAATTCTTTCTTGTTCCGACTTCTTTGAAGCCGCGTTTTTTATAGAGCGCCTTCGCCGGGTCATTTGAAGCCCTGACTTCGAGCGTTATCAGCATGCAGCCGCGTTTTATTGCGCCGCGCTCCGCCTCTTCGAGCAGCTTTTCCGCTATCCCGCGGCGGCGAAATTTTTCGGACACGGCGACATTGGTTATATACGCCTCACCCACTATCTCCTGCACGCCGATATATCCGACGACGCATCCGTCGGCAACCGCGCAGAGAAAATGAGCCTGATCGTTATCAAGCTCTTCCCGAAGCGACTTCTCGCTCCACGGATGCGAAAAGCATTCGCGTTCAAGCGATGCGACGCCGCTTATATATTCTTCCGTCATCGGGATCGTTTCAACTTCAAAAATACCGATCAGCTCCCGCTCTTTATCTTTTCATAAAGCTCCGTCAGCGCGCCGTTTATCTTCTTTGCGCACTCACGGTAGACTTCGATATCGCATCCGTAGGGGTCGTCAACTCCGCCGGCGAGCACATAGAGTCTCTCGTCCGGAATCATGCGGTTGAGCGTCTCATACTGCTCATCGGTCATGCAGACTATCAGATCTGCCTTGCGCGCGATGCTGCGGGTCAGCATACGAGATCTGTGTTCCGAGATATCGACTCCGTATTCGAGGGCGACCGCCTGCGCGTTGTCGCTCGCGGGGCGTCCGTCAAAGGTCGCAAGCCCCGCGCTCGAGCAGTCGATGCCGCTCTCCCCTTTTTCTTCGAGCAGTTTTTTGAACATTCCCTCCGCCATCGGACTGCGGCAGATGTTGCCCGTGCAAACAAAAACCAGATTCATGTTTCCTCCGTTTTATCAGCCTTTCGCGTCATACCAGGTGCGCCCGGAATGGACATCCGCAGTGAGAGCCACGGAGAGCTTGACCGCATTCTCCATTTCCTCTTTGAGCAGGGCGCTCACGCGCTCTTTTTCGTTCTCCGGCGCTTCGACTATCAGCTCATCGTGCACCTGCATTATCAGCTTTGCCGCCAGATTCTCGCGTTCAAGGCGTTCGTAAACTCTTATCATCGCTATCTTGATTATATCCGCCGCCGTGCCCTGAATGGGCATATTGCGCGCCACGCGCTCGCCGAACGCGCGGGTGTTGGCGTTCGATGCGGTGAGCTCCGGCAGATATCTGCGCCGCGCAAACATCGTCTCGGCGTAGCCGTCTTTCTTCGCCTTTTCGACCACGTCGTGCATATATTTGTCAACGCCTGAATAGTGCCTGAGATAGCCTTTTATATACTCATCCGCCTCGCTGCGGCTGACTCCGATATCTTTAGCGAGTGAGAACGCGCCGATGCCGTATACTATGCCGAAATTGACCGCTTTCGCGCGGCTTCTCATTATCGGAGTGACGAGCTGCGGCGGCATATCAAAGACCTCGGACGCGGTCACAGTGTGGATATCAGTGTTATCGTTGAACGCCTTTATCATGTTTCGGTCGCCCGAAATATGGGCGAGAACGCGAAGCTCAATCTGCGAATAGTCCGCGTCAACGAGCACATATCCGTCCCGCGCGACAAAGAACTTTCGCATCTCGCGCCCGAGCGGAGAGCGCACGGGGATATTCTGAAGATTCGGTTCGGTCGATGAGATTCTGCCCGTTCTCGTCTCGGTCTGGTTCAGAGTCGAGCGGATACGCCCGTCCTCGCCGATAACCTTGAGCAGTCCGTCGCAGTAGGTCGACCTGAGCTTTGAAAGCGTTCTGTATTCGAGTATATCGCGCACAGCGGGGTGCTTGTTTTCGAGCGATTCGAGCACCTGCGCGTCGGTCGAATATCCGCTTTTTGTCTTTTTTCTCGCGGGCAGCTTGAGCTTTTCAAACAGCGCTTCGCCGAGCTGCTTTGGCGAGTTCAGATTGAACTCATAGCCGACTAAAGCGTATATCTCCTGCTCAATTTCGGCTATCCTCTCGCCGAGCTGTTTGCCGAATTCCGCGATTCCGTCGCGGTCAACAGCGAAGCCCGTCTGCTCCATTGAAGAGAGCACATGCGCGAGCGGAAGTTCGATGTCATGAAGCAGCTTCTGCTGTCCGTTTTCCTCAATTTTTTTGTCCATCGCCGCAAATAATCTTCTCAGCGACGCGGCGGCGCAGTCGTTTTCATCGCCGTTTTCAACCGGCACTGCCGCCGAATATTCGCCCGCAAGGCGCAGCGCATCATAGGACGAGGCGGAGGGGTTGAGGACATAGCCCTCAAGTTCCAGATCGCCGCACATATTCCTGCACTGAGCCGAACAGCCCTGCGCGAACGAATAGAGCGACTTTATGTCCGCTGTGTATTTCTTTATATTTTTATCTTCGATCAGTTTTATAAAGAACGGATAAAAATTCTCATTTTCACAGTCGCACACGAGCACTTTGTCCCCGAGATCGAAGCGGCACTTTTCGCCGTCCCAGAGAAAATAGCTCTCGCCGTCAGACTTAAGGCGCGTCATCAGCTGGCCGAAATCATCCTCGGCGCAGACCGGGACGGGCTTCTCCTCTTTCTGCGGCTCAGAGGCTGTGTTTGATATCTCGAGCCCGAGGCGGTCGATGAGCTTGAACATCTCGAGATCCGCAAGCATTCTCGTAACCTTGAAATTGTCGGGCGCTTTGAGAATATAGCTCTGCGGGTTATTGTCGATCGGGATATCGCAGTTTATCGTGCCGAGCTTTTTGCTCAAGAACGCCATGTCCCTGTCTTTTTTCAGCTTGTCCCGCACACCGGGTTTGATATCTATCGTGTCGATATTGTCGTAGATATATTCTATCGAGCCGAAGCGGGCTATCAAATCGCCGGCAGTCTTTTCGCCGATTCCCGCAACGCCGGGGATATTGTCCGAGCTGTCGCCCATGAGGGCTTTTATATCAATGAGCTTTATCGGCTCAACGCCGTATTTTTCGCGCACTGCCTCGGGCGTGTATCTGTCGGTCACGGGTCTGCCCATCTTCGTCGCGGCGAGCAGAACATTGACGCTGTCGGACACCAATTGCAGGCTGTCTCTGTCGCCAGTGGCTATCGTGCAGACTGCGTCACCGCTGTGGCACGCAAGAGTGCCGAGGATATCGTCCGCCTCATATCCGGGCTTTTCAACTATCGGCACGCCCATCGCCTCAAGCAGCTCCTTGAGCACGGGCATCTGCTGCGCGAGCTCATCGGGCATACCCTTTCTTGTCGCTTTGTAGCCGCCGTACATCTCGTGGCGGAAAGTCGGCTGTTTGACATCAAAAGCGACCGCCACCGCCTGCGGCTGGCACTCGTCTTTGAGGCGCAGAAAAATATTCATAAAGCCATAGATGGCGTTGGTGAATCTGCCGTCCTTCGTCGTGAGCACCTTTATGCCGTAAAACGCGCGGTTCAATATGCTGTTTCCGTCAATAACAAGAAAGTTCATGTTCAGCCTCCGAGCTTTGAGTCTAAGATACTATATTATACCACACAAGCGGCGATTTGCATACTTTTTTATATCCTTTTTCCCTTTATATAAGCGCACTCGAGCTCTTTCAAATCGGACGAAAGCACGGTGAAATCGGCGCGCTTGCCGACTGCTATACTGCCCGTCACACCGTCAACGCCTATCGCGCGGGCGGGATTTATCGTGCAGGATTTCACCGCCTGGCGGACCGGCACGCCGAAGCTGATTATATTCCTGAACTCAGCAAAAATATTCGTCGTGCTCGCGGCTATCGTACCGTCGGCGAGCAGAGCCTTGCCGTCTTTTACATACACTGTCGTGCCGCCGAGCTCATATTCACCGTCGCCGAGACCCGAGGCGCACATGGAGTCGCTGACCGCGACGCTCCTATCCTCGCCGAGTATTTTATAGAGCAGGGCGAGATACGCCGGGTGGATATGCATTCCGTCGCTTATAAGCTCCGCCGTGGCATTCTCGGCTCTGAGCGCCGCCACTGCCGCGCCGGGCTTGCGGTTATATATCGGATCCATACCGTTTAGAAGATGCGTCGTGTGGGTTATTCCGTTTTTGTAGCCGAGCTCCGCCTGTTCAAAAGTTGCGGCGGTATGCGCGGCGGATACGGTGCATATTTTTGCCGCTTCGCGCGCAAACTCAATCGCCCCGGGAAGCTCGGGCGCCAGCGACACGAGCCTTATCTTGCAGATTTTGTCGAGCTTTTTAAGCACGTCTATGTCCGGCTCATGCAGATATTCGGGATTCTGTGCGCCGCGCTTTGCATAGGAGAGGAACGGCCCCTCCATATTGATGCCGTGGATATAAGCGCCGCTCTCTTTGCCGATATACTCGGCCGCTCTCTCAAACGCCCGCTCTATCCTGTCATATGGCAGAGTCATCGACGCGGGGCAGAACGAAGTTACGCCGAAACGTGCGAGCGTTTTCGACATGGTTTCGAGCGTATCCGGCAGAGCGTCGGAGAAATCCGCTCCCCCGCAGCCGTGGATATGTATGTCGATAAAGCCGGGCAGGATAACGCATCCGGAAAGATCATGCTCCTCCCCGCCGTTTAAATTTTCGCCTATTTCAGCTATTTTGCCGTCCTCAACGCGCACATCCGCGCGGCGCAGAGCAAACTCGGAATCGAAAATATCCGCATTCTTCAGTATCATTTTATATTCCTCCGTCGCAGTAAAAAAGGCTGTTTCATATTGAATCCAATACAAAACAGCCCCTTTGTTATTGATTATATAAATTACGCGTTGTCCTCGATGAACTTAACGATATCGCCGACAGTTCTGACATGATCGAGAACATCATCGGGAACTTCGAGGTTGAATTCCTCTTCGATTGACATAGAGAGATCGACAAGATCAAGGCTGTCTGCGCCGAGATCTCCGGAAATAGATGCATCCTCGGTAACAAGATGGCTGTCTATCTCGAGCTGCTCGCAAATGATTTTCTGGACTCTTTCAAAAGTTGACATTTTTATTTCTCCTTATACTATAATTTTAAAATCAACCTTTTGTTTTCGAGGAAAGCGGAATTAATTTCCGTGCCTCTTATAGTATAGATATTATTAATATTATCGCCGTTTGTCAATACTTTATCTGTAAAAATTTTATTAATTTCACAGTGTGTATTTTTCCCCGATACAAAAGGCGTGAATATAGCCGCGCCGCGGGGAAAAAATAGATTTGAAAAAAATACTTTCGGGTGATGATATGGATATATTTCTCAGCTTTCTCAAGGCGTTCGCGGTCGGCGGCGCGATATGCGCGGTGGGTCAGATAATAATGGATCTGACAAAGCTCACGCCCGGGCGCATACTCGTCTGCTTCGTCGTTGCCGGAGTCGTGCTCGGCGCGGTCGGAGTCTATGCTCCGCTCGCGAAATGGGCGGGCGCGGGGGCAACGGTTCCGCTGACGGGTTTCGGCTTCGCCATGGTAAAAGGTGTCAAGGAGGCTATCGCCGAAAAAGGCGCGCTCGGCATCCTGACGGGTCCACTGACTGCATCGAGCGCGGGGATAACCGCGGCGGTGCTCTGCGGTCTTATCGCGTCATTTGTTGCGAGACCCAAGGAAAAATAAAGAAAAAGTCACCTGCCATACACAAGAGTGTATAGCAGGTGAAATTTTTTCAAAAAATCAGTTGGCTGCGGGTGCGCAGGTATCGCAGCAGGAGCAGGAGACATAATTCTCCGGCTCGTCGGCAGCAGCCTTCTTCTTGTCTATGATCTTCTTGACGGCAAACGCTATACCGACAACAGCGGCGGCAACAGCGATGATGATAGCTACGATCTTGATTATCTTCTTAGCTTTGTCCATGGTCTCACCTCCTGTTTGATTCTTATCGATTATGATTATACGCCAAACACAGGCAAAAGTCAAACCATACGATAAAAATTTACAAATGGATATTATGCCGCATCAAAAAGAAAAATCGCGAAAAGAGTAAAAAAGCAAAAAAATTAACGGTCATGGCAAAAGCCAGAACCGTTAATAATTTGTTTGCAATCTTACGCCTCGTTGAGAAGCTTTGCAAGAGCGGACTTCTTGCGAGCAGCATTGTTCTTATGAATAAGGCCCTTGGCGGCTGCCTGATCGACCTTCTTTATAGCTGCGGTGACAACTTCCTTCTTATCTGCCGCGTTGGTCTCAGCAGCAGTGTGAGCCTTCTTTATGGCAGTCTTAAGGGCTGAATTGCGGGACTTGTTGCGGGCGGCCTTTGTCTTGTTGACGATGACACGCTTCTTAGCTGACTTGATATTAGGCATTTTTGCACCTCCTTCATCATACAGTTAATAATCTTATCATAGACTTTGCCAAAATGCAAGAGAAAAAGAAAAAATTTTTGCCTTTCGCACCCATGCGAAAACGAAACGGAGACGAAAAAAATGAACTTCAGAACAGACCTTGCGCTCGAAGTGCGCGAAAATCTAGAGGGCAGCAAAATTGACGGCGTGGAATGCACGAGCTTTGAAAGCGCGGGAGCGGAAATAACCCGTTTGCGGGTCACGGACAGGCGCGGCGAAGAAGCATTGGGCAAGCCGCGCGGAGAATATATAACCGTGCAGTCGCAGTCGTTTGCGCGCTCCTCGCGCATAAGCGACGAGCTTATAGACGCGGTGGCGCAGGAGCTCTCTCGCCTGCTCCCGTCCGAGGGCACGGTGCTCGCCGCGGGGCTCGGCAACACGAATATAACCCCCGATGCGCTCGGCCCCAAATTTATCGGCGGCGTGTTTGTCACAAGACACCTAAAGCGCGAGCTATGCGAGCAGCTGGGGCTCGGCAGGCTGCGCCCGGTCGCGGCGATAGCACCCGGAGTGCTCGGTCAGACAGGAGTCGAAACAGGCGAGCTGCTGCTCGGCGCGGTGAATGTGATAAAGCCCTGCGCCGTGATAGTCGTCGATGCACTCGCCGCGCGCAAGCTCGGCAGGCTCGGGAGCACAGTTCAGATATCCGACAGCGGAATAATCCCCGGCTCTGGAGTCGGCAACTCCCGCGCCGAGATAAGCCGAAAAACGCTCGGGGTTCCGGTCATATCCGTGGGCGTTCCGACGGTCGTTGACGCGCACACACTCGCCCGCGATGTGTCGGGTAATAACACAAATGAACCTGCCGAGGACGCAAAAATGATGGTCACACCGAAAGAGATAGACCTGCTTATCGAGCGCTGTTCGGGACTGCTCTCGCTCGCCGTAAACCGCGCTTTGCAGCCGGAGCTGAGCATAAAAGACCTCATCGAGCTGACAAGCTGACAATTTCGCCTGAAATTGTTACAGAAATGTTACAATTTAATCTTTCTTTGTAACCATTTTGTATTCAACTGTAATCGTTTTGTGGTGGCTTTAGCCCCCTGTTCGGTATATACTATGTATCGTAGGAAAGAGAAACTACGAAACGGTTAAGGAGGACAACAAAATGGTATTACAGGCATTAGGAATCATCTTGGTATTGGCAGTCGTCATGTCAGTGGCGGCAGTAGGCAGTTCGACCTCCGGCAGAACCGAACCGTAAAAGTGTTCTGAACGGATAAAAAACAAAACAACTTCTCGATTGCCGCCGCTTGTGCGGGCGACGGCAAATCAGTTCCCCAACACCCCCAGGGCTTCCGGTGCTCTGGGGGTTTCCCATTTTTATGTGATTTTTAAGCAGTGCAATTCGTAATATCAGCGATAGCCGAGACAGAATCGTGGCAATTTTGAAATGTCGATAACTTGCCCTTACCTTTGCGACCCACCACAATCAAATAATATCTCCTTTCCGCGTTTCGGCATTTTCTTTTTATTTGAAAAAGAAAACGCCTGCAAAAGAAAAG
>OGPS01000651.1_pt1 | contig 31282 bp, 17 predicted proteins | sample 1552931 | NCBI WGS metagenome assembly OGPS01 (sample SAMEA2580252, study PRJEB22360) | human gut metagenome | biome: human gut; feature: human-associated habitat; material: faeces | place: Denmark | collected 2008/2010 | reverse complement strand
GAGGACGTTTAGACGCAAGAAGGACGCTGAAGAGCTTAGTTGCGGATTTGAGGATTATACTTTCTTTGCAGGAACAGCCGATGAAGTGATTGCTTCTTATCGGGAAGCGACAGGAGAAGTCCCTATGTTGCCTGCGTGGGCTTTGGGATACATTCATTGCCGGGAACGTTTTCATTCTCAAAAAGAGATTCTGGAAACGGCTTCCGAATTTCGAAGAAAAAAATTGCCGGTTGACTTGATAGTACAGGACTGGCAGTACTGGGGAAAATATGGATGGAATGCCATGCGTTTTGACGAGACGGATTATCCTGCACCTCGGGAAATGACCGATAGTCTTCACCGGATGGGCATGAGATTGATGTTGTCGGTCTGGTCGAAAGTGGACCAGAATTCAGTGTTAGGAAAACGTTTAGCTGATAAGTCCTATTACATACCAGGTACTCCTTGGGTTGATTTTTTTAATCCGGAAGCTGCTTCTTTTTATTGGAAGAACTTTCGGGATAGTCTGGTGCTTCCGATAGGAATAGATGCTTGGTGGCTGGATGCAACGGAGCCGGAAAATGACGATTTGGTAGGACGTAAGGTAAACCATTCCACTTCCCCCGGAGAAGTGTTCCGGAATGTGTATCCACTTGTGGTCAACAAAACGATATATGAAGGTTTACGAGGCCTTTCAGCTGGTGAGGGAAAACAAAGTGATTCTATTTCTCGAACTATTCTGCTTACCCGTAGCGGATTTCCTGGCATTCAGCGATATGGGGTTGCTACTTGGTCAGGAGATGTCGGAAATGACTGGGATACATTTCGTCGTCAGATTGTTGCAGGACTGGGTATTTCTGTTTGTGGTCTGCCTTGGTGGACTTATGATGCTGGAGGATTCTTTCGTCCGGGCGATGCACAGTATACAGATGCATATTTTCATGAGCGTTTTTCCAGATGGCTTCAGACTTCTGTCTTTTTACCTTTGATGCGTGTACATGGGTATATGACCAATACGGAGTTCTGGAATTATGGAGATAAAGTGACGGATATGGCTCGTAAATCATTAGAACTGCGTTACCGCCTTTTACCATATATCTATTCTGAAGCAGCATGGGTCTCATTGGGAAATGGTACGATGTTACGTCCTCTGATGATGGATTTCCCTCAGGATACTCAGGCTTTATCTTTGAAATATCAATATATGTTTGGTCGGTCTCTGCTGGTTTCTCCTATAGTGGAAGAGGGACCTGTCGTATGGAAGACATACCTGCCTGCCGTTCAGGGTGGATGGTATGATTTCCATGACAACCAGTATATGTCAACGGGTTGGGTTCAGACTTCAGTCTCTCCGGACTACATTCCTGTATTTGTCAAGGCTGGCACTGTCTTGCCTTTGTCATCAGGATATGCAGAAAATGCGCAGAAAGCCTTGAAATCAGATTTGGAGATACGTGTTTATGCAGGAACAGATGGAACCTATCAATTGTATGAGGATGAAGGTACAGACTACAACTATCAAAAAGGAGGATGTTCTTGCATTCGTCTGTTTTGGGATGATGCGCATTCCACTTTGGTTATTGGTAAACGGAGTGGTCAGTATGAGGGGATGGAACCGGTGCGGAACCTTAAGATTGTAAAAATAGCCTTGTCCTCAGATGGAAAATCGAACGTAACAGAAAAGTCTGTAGTCTATAAGGGTGAGGAGTTAAAAATAGCTTTTTGATAAAAAGAAATAGAGATAACTGTTGAATATAAATTTTGAACTAATGGAAGTGAAAAGAATGTTTGTGACATTGACATCATTGATGGCTTTGTCTTTGGGACCTGTTTCTGCACAGGCTCAGACTGGAATCGAGAAGGTGAATGAGAAGTTTCATATCTATCTTTGTCTGGGACAGTCGAATATGGAGGGAAATGCAAAAATAGAAGCGTGTGATACGGTGAATGTAACTCCGCGTTTCAAGGTGCTTCAAGCTGTAGATTGCCCAGATTTAGGACGGGAAAAAGGCAAGTGGTACACTGCTGTTCCTCCTTTGGCAAGATGTGGAACGGGTTTAACCCCAGCAGACTATTTTGGACGAACATTGGCAGATAGCCTTCCTGCTGATGTTGAAATAGGTGTTATTAATGTGGCTGTGGGAGGATGTAGAATAGAATTATTTGATAAGGATAATTATGCATCGTATGTGGCCGGATCTCCAGATTGGTTAAAAAATATGGTAGCTGAGTATGATGGAAATCCTTATGCCAGATTAATCGAGCTTGCTAAACAAGCTTCTCGGTGTGGAGTTATAAAAGGTATACTTCTTCATCAAGGAGAATCCAATACCGGAGATCCGGATTGGCCGATGAAGGTAAAAAAAGTATACGATAATATTCTTTCAGACCTTGGTTTGCAGCCTAACTCATTGCCTCTTTTAGTTGGTGAGCTTGTTTCTGAAGGGCAAGGGGGAGCTTGTGCATCGATGAATCCGGTGATTCAGAAATTACCTGAAACGATTCCTGTAGTACATGTGGTTTCTTCTGAAGGATGTGAGGCCGTATCCGACCGATTGCATTTTAGTGCAGCTGGCTATAGAGAACTTGGCAAGAGATATGCCCTTACCATGCTTGAACTTTTGAAAAAGAGTAAGTAATAGGGTATTATACGAAGAGAGGAGATAGACTCGGTCAACCCCGTCTATCTCCTCTCTTTTTATTCATCTTTCTTCTCCTCTTCTTTTTCTTTACAGCGTTCCGTATATTTACTGGGGGATACTCCGTACAATTCTTTGAATGCATTGGAGAAGTAAGTCGTATTGTTGAAACCTACCAGTTGGGCTATTTCAGACATACTGTAATTCTTTTCAGATTTCAGCAGGATTTCTGCTTGTTTCAGTCTGATGTTCCTGATAAAATCCCGGGTAGACTGGTTGGTCAGTTCTTTTAGTTTTCTGTATAGGTGTACACGACTTATACCCACTTCGGCTGCAATCATTTCTGCATTTAAATCTGGATTATTCAGGTTCTTATTGATTACTTTTAGAACCTTTTGCATCAGCTTTTCATCTGCAGACTGAGGTTGTGCCACTTCAATATTGTCGTTTTGTTCTTGTTTTCCGCTAAAGTTATTGCGTAATATTTCTCTGTTTTTAATCAGGTTTTCGATAGTTGTTATTAAAATATCCAGGTTGAAAGGTTTGGCTATATAGGCGTCTGCTCCTAAGGAAAGTCCTTCGATATAATCCTTTTCACTGTTTTTGGCGGTAAGAAGAATTACCGGGATATGATTGGTTTTGATATTCTGCTTTAATTTACGAAGCAACGTGATGCCGTTCACTTCTGGCATCATGATGTCACTTAGAACCAAATCAGGCATGTGGTGCATAATAAGGTCGAGTGCTTCCTTTCCGTTGCTACAACTTAACACACGGAAATGGCTTCCTAATTCAGTGAGCAGATAATTTCGTATCTCATCTTCATCTTCTACAATTAATATAGAATGCTTTTTCCTGATTACTTTTTTAGTGCCGTCTTCACTATTTTCGTTTTCTTCAATAGAAGCCGGAATATGTTGCAGAGGCTGATCTTCAATGGATGGTTGCTCTGAAATATTTTTATTATTATTCTGATAAAGCTCTTCGGTTGACAGATGGCTACATCCCAATGGAATATGGATGGTAAAACTACATCCGGACTTGTTTTCATTGTTCTTGACCGTGATAGTACCATGATGCATCTTTATGAGCGACATAGATAGATGAAGCCCGATTCCGGTTCCTTTGCTTCGTGACCGGTCATCGCTTATCTGATAGAATCTTTCAAAAATACGTTCCATCTCACTTTCCTTTATGCCGGTTCCATTGTCTTCAATAATGATTTCTGCATAGTTATTCAATGGATAAACATTTGAAGAGTTATTGACGGAGTTGATATATATGTTGATTTCTCCTTCATTCTGGATATGTTTGAAGGAGTTTGAGAGTAAATTAAAGATTACTTTGTCAAAGTTATTAGGATCCAGCCAAACTTTCAGGCTCTCCATTTGGGTTATAATGTTTAATTTAGCTCCTTTAGCAGCTGCTTGATATGCAAATGTATTTTTTATGTCATTGATAAAGCTGATTAAATCCACTTCTGTGAAACTTAACTTCATTTGGTTCTTATCTATCTTTCTGATGTCCATTAACTGGTTGATCAGGTTTAGAATTCTTTGTGCATTACGTTCTATCAATGAATAGCTTTTTTGTCTTTCGCTGTCATTATCTGTAGAGATTAATTTCTGTAATGGACTGATGATTAAAGACATCGGAGTCCTGATTTCATGAGAAATGTTAATGAAGAACTGTAATTTACTTTCATTAATCTCTTCCAAGTGTTTGTGTTTTAGCATCTCTTGTCTTACTCTGTAATTTTCTTTAGCCTGATGTATAAAGATGGCTATTATACTAATGATGATTAAGATATAGATAACCCATGCCAGACCGGAGTTGTACCATGCAGGATGTATATTAATGACTATTGTTTTTATTTTAGATTCAGAAGTGCCATTGATTGCTTTTACTTTAAATTCGTATTTTCCTACAGGAAGATTACTGAAGGAAACACGGGAGCTCCCTTTGGGCAAAGAGTTCCATGTTCCATTATTCATGGAATATAAATAGTTTTGTGGGGAAATGAAATTGTCTGTAGCAAATTCTATATAAAACGAATTGTCATAGTGGGACAGATTGATTTCTTGAGTATGAAATATATCATTATCTATCACATGATAACTTCCGGATTGAGTCATTTCGTTGACAGCTTTATCATGCAGATAGAAACCGGTAATTCTTATATTGCTTTGAAACTTCTGTGTTTCGATGTCATTCGGGTTAAAAAAGACAATACCATTAGTTCCCCCAAACAGAATTTTTCCGTCGGGAGATATGCAATAGGCATTTCTTGAAAATTCATTATTGTATAATCCGTCTGATGCAAAGAAAGGAATAAACGATTTGTTGTGTGAATTATATTTGGCAATTCCCTGACTTGTACTTACCCATATATCCTTGTTCTTATCCACAATGATTGATGAAATCAGATTATTGGGGAGTCCATTGTGAGTTGTAAATTTCTCAATTATATTCAAATTATAATCCATTACATAAATTCCTTCTGGGGTTCCTGCCCATATATGGTCGTCTGGCCCTTGTGCAATGGTATTTATACTTAAGCCTATTAATGTTTTTTCCTTACCTACGACTTTGAGCTTCTCAGTATCTATGCATTTAATACCATCATAAGTACCTATATACAATCGTCCGTTTGGAATATATAATAAAGTATTAATCCATTGATTGATTTCTTTCTCTGATAGAGCCTGATGTACTTTCAGGTCACTATAAGAAGCCGATGAAGCTGGTAAATCTACATAATAAAGCCCTGTTCCCATTGTGCCTATCCACAATCTTTTATGAGGGTCTTCAGCGAAACTATATACTTTTGTTATTTCATTACCTTCCTTATTTCGCAGTGAAGTTTTGGAAAGTTTGTTTGTTTGCGAATCGAATAAAGATATTCCACTGAGGTATGAACCTATCCATACCTTTTTATGGGAGTCTTCAAAAAGGCACATGACAGTAGGAGGAACATCCGGGTTTTTATCTTGAGTTAGATGTTGAATAAAGTTGTAGTTTTTGTCTAATAAATAAATACCATCATTGTCTGTACCTACAATTAGTTTACCCTTATCTGTGGTTTCACACAAAGCTGTAATACAATTGCTTCCTATGTAATTCCGGATAGATGAAAAGTTTCCGATGTAGTTAAACATGTTTGCTTGTGAAGGAATAAATGCTACTCCTTTCTGGTAGATACCAACCCAAAGGTTGTTGCTGCTATCTGTCAATAAGGACTGTACTTTACTTTTCTTTATGTTTATGTTGTCTATGTAAAAATCCGTGTTAGCAATGGCTTTCTTTGAAATGTCATAAGTTACAATTCCTTCCCCATCAATGCCAATCAGCATGAGATTGTCATTTTGTTTAAGAACTTTAATGGGAAAATTGGAATGAAATATTTGATGAAAGGTATTATCCGCCTGATTGTATATAAAAACTCCTCGTCCACTGGTTCCTACATATATATTACCATTTGAGTCTTCTGTACAACAATTGATAAATTGATTTCCATAGAGTTTTCCAAGAGTATAGTGATGAATCTTTTTGTTTTTATCAATTCTGATCATACCATGATATTCCGTACAAATCCATATATTCCCCTTACGGTCTTCCATGATATCATTGATAGTATGTCCAATTAAAGATGTATTCCAATCTTTAACCTGAAAATTTCCACTATCGTTAAAAGATAGTTCTTTGATGCCATACCCACTTGTTCCTATTAATATGCTGCCGTCGCTGAGCTGTGCAATACTTTTATTGTTGTATTCATAGCCTGAATTGGATTTAATTGTAATGAAAGAATCTGATTTATAATTGTAAATCTGAAGTCCTTTGATTGAAAGTACGTACAAATTGCCTTTGGCGTCCTGAAATGTTCTGTATACATGATTCCCAAGCAATGAAGTAGAATCATTGAAATGATTTTTGTAATTAACAAATTTGGCGCCATCGTATTTGTTTAATCCATCTTCTGTAGACACCCATATATATCCTTTGGAATCTTGGTATATATGGTTAATCATACTGCTGGATATATCTCCATGAGTTGAATATAACTTACAAAACTGTCCTTTACAAAAAAGAGGTAGAAAACACAGAAAGATGATTAAAATAAAGGTTTTGTTTTTCATTATCTGTATCATAAGTTTACACTTGGTTATTTCCCTAATGGATAAGTTTGTTGAAATGTACGTATTGTTAGTGATGCAAAGTAAATTCTTTTTTTTCATTTCTCAATGAAAAGTAAAGGAATTAAATAGATACTTTTTATAGAGTTTCTGGTATAGGGCGGTGCTTAAAATAAGCAGTGTGTGTGGACGTTAATACCCTTATTGTAGAGATGGTGTAACATATACATATGCTTTTTGTTACAATAGTAAATGAAATGTAACCATAGATGTAAGCTTGGTATCCTGTCGGACATACGTATTAATAACCTTTCCCTATTTTTGTTACAGTGAAAATCAATGAAAAATACAATGAAAAGTATATGAAAACACATTTTATTATTAAACGTTTTTTATTAGTCTTAGCCTTGCTTGCTTCTTGTGATTTTGGAGCTTTTGCAAAGGTGGTTTTACCGGTGCTGGTATCAGACGGTATGGTGTTGCAGCGAAATGCTCCGTTAACAATATGGGGTAAGGCTGATCCGTCTGAGAAGGTTTGTGTTAAGTTTCAAAAGAAACAATATAAGGTAACGGCGCATGAGAATGGGAAATGGGCTGTAACATTGCCTGCCATGAAAGCCGGAGGACCTTACTCTATGACAATTAACGACATTGTTTTAAATGATATTCTCGTTGGAGATGTCTTTTTATGTTCAGGTCAGTCTAATATGGAACTTCCGGTTAATCGAGTAATGGATAAATATGCAGATGAGATAGAAGGATATGAAAATACCTCTGTTCGATATGTGAAAGTTCCTTATTCGTATGATTTTTCTCAACAGAAAGAAGATATTCGTCCTGTAACCTGGCGTCCGATGACGACCGAAAATGTAAAAGATTTTTCTGCGATATGTTATTTCTTTTCCCGGTTGCTGGAAGAAAAGACTAATGTGCCGGTAGGTATTATTAATGCAAGTTGGGGAGGTACTCCGGTGGAAGCTTGGGTTAGTGAAAAAGGATTGCAAAACTTTCCGGAGTATGTGCATCAGAAGGCCTTGTATGAGGATACAGAATTAGTTTCCCGGATAACAGAAACTGAAAGGCTTCATCAACAGGCATGGAATAAAGTATTGTATAAGTCTGATGCAGGACTTCATGGTGTGACACCCTGGTATGCGAAGGATTATGATGATTCGGATTGGGAAAAGGTAGATATGTTTTCAGATAACTGGGCCATTCGTAATGGCCGTCCTTTGAACGGAGTGCATTGGTTCAGGAAGGACTTTTTTGTACCAGAGGATTGGAGTGGAAAAGAAGCCGTTTTACGTTTAGGGTGCATTGTGGATGCAGACTCTGTGTTTGTAAACGGACATTTCGTCGGCACTGTTTCCTATCAGTATCCTCCTCGTATTTATAAAGTACCTTCCAGGTTGCTGAAGAAGGGAAAAAATCAACTTACTGTACGGTTGTTTAGCTATGGAGGACGTCCTTCTTTTGTAAAGGAAAAGCCTTATAAGTTGATTTGTGAGGGGAAAGAAGTAAATCTGGAAGGGGGATGGAAGCACAAAATAGGTACGGTGATGCCCCCTTCTCCTTCTTCTACAGCCTTTCATTACACTCCTGTTGGCTTGTATAATGGGATGATTTATCCATTACGTCATTATACGTTCAAAGGAGTGGTGTGGTACCAGGGAGAGTCAAATGTGGGCCGTTGGAGCGAATATTCGTCTTTGCTCAGTGCATTGATAGCCGACTGGAGAACACTTTTCAAAGATGAAACTCTTCCTTTTTATATCATTGAATTAGCTGATTTCCTGGCACCGGATGATCCGGGGAGAGCAGCATGGGCTGAGTTGAGAAAACAGCAGGCGAAAACAGCCCGTGAGAATACACATGTTACACTGATAAAGAATAGTGATACGGGAGAATGGAATGACATTCACCCTTTGGATAAAAAAACAGCAGCTACTCGTCTGGTGGAAGCAGTAATACAGAATGAAAAATAATAAACAGATATGAGTAAGATTCAGAATCAGAAAGTATCCATGGCCGAAAAGGTGGGCTATGGATTAGGAGACTGTTCCGCAAATCTGGTATTCCAGATGATGATGATTTACCAGACCAAATTCTATACGGATGTGTTTGGGCTGGAAGGAGCAATTGCAGGAACCGTCATGTTGGTAGCACGTATTGTGGATGCGTTTGTAGATCCCACTGTCGGTATTTTGTCTGACCGGACTCAGACGAAATGGGGAAAATATCGTCCATGGGTATTATGGACAGCACTTCCTTTCATGGTGTTCTATGTATTGGCCTTTTACAATCCGGGCATTGAAGAAAAAGGACTGGTAGCATTGTATGCTACAATTTCATACACCTTGCTGATGACGATGTATTCTTTTAATAATACACCTTATTCTTCATTGGGGGGAGTCATGTCGTCAGATATTAAAGAACGTACCAGTATTACCTCTGTGCGTTTCGTCTTTTCTACGATTGCACAGTTTGTGGTACAAGGGCTTACCTTACCGTTGGTCAGCAAGTTTTCGGAAGGTAGTGATAAGGCACATGGTTGGCTCTGTACCATATCCTTGTTTGCTGCCGTAGGTTTCTTGTTTTTGGTGATTGTATTTTTCTCGGCAAAAGAACGTATTACTCCGCCTGCCAATCAGAAAAATGATACCCGTCAGGATATAAAAGATGTATTAAGCAGTGTGCCCTGGCGTGCCATGTTTGTCTTGACTCTTTTTGTGTTCATCACACTGGCTATGTGGGGAAGTGCCATGAACTATTATTTTGAAAACTATGTGGATAAGGCAGCTTTGTTTACTTTCCTGGATAATATCGGGTTGGTAGCCACTGACGGTGGAACTTCAGTCGGGTATCATATACTTGATGCTTTCGGGTTGATTGTAACTTCTCCGGACAAAGCATACGAAGTGGGCTTTGGCGTATTTAATATGGTGGGAGCCTTGGTTCAGTTTTTCGGCGTAATTTGCTTATCAGAATTTTTAGCCAACAAATATGGCAAGAAGCGTACGTTTATCGTATGTCTTGCGCTGACGGCTATTTTCACGGCTTTGTTCTATTTCCCTTCAAAATACGATATTGAAATGATGTTCGTATTGAACTTCTTGAAGAGCTTGGCCTATGCACCAACGGTTCCTTTGCTTTGGGCTATGATTGCCGATGTGGCCGACCATTCGGAATATATCAATTACCGTCGTGCTACGGGATTTATCTTTTCGGGAGTGGTGTTTGCCCTGAAAGCCGGATTAGGTATTGGAGGAGCTGTATTGGGCTTCTTGCTGTCGGGATTTGGTTATGTTTCTGGAGCGGATATAGCTCAAAGTGATACAGCCGTTCATGGCATCATTCTTTCATCAAGTCTGATTCCAGCCGCATTCTTTTTTGTCGGTGTGGTGGCATTATGTTTCTATCCTATCAGTAAAGAATACAATGAGAAAATGCAGGCAGAATTAACTGCTCGAAGAAGTAAAAGTGACTATTAATCAAGGAAAAAATATATGAAGAACAAACACATTGCATCATGGATGCTGTGCAGCCTGTTTATTATGGGGTGCGGGAGTAAGGTTTCTGATACGGTTGTATCAGAGAAATCTTTGAAAGAGGTTGTAGGAGACAAGTTTTTAATGGGAGTAGCTCTGAATGTACGTCAGTCATCTGGTGCTGATACTTCAGCAGTGAAGATTGTGAAGCAGCATTTTAATTCCATTGTGGCAGAAAACTGTATGAAATGCGGAGAAATTCAGCCTAAAGAGGGAGAGTTCCATTTTGAGGATGCCGACCGCTTTGTGCAGTTCGGAATAGATAATGGAATGACGGTGATAGGACATTGCTTGATTTGGCATTCTCAGCTTCCGGACTGGTTCTGCGTAGATGAAAAAGGTCAGAATGTTTCTCCTGAAAAGTTGAAACAGCGTATGAAAACACATATTCAGACCGTTGTAGGACGATACAAAGGAAAGGTGAAAGGCTGGGATGTGGTGAATGAAGCTATTGTGGAAGACGGCTCTTATCGCAAAAGTAAATTTTATGAAATCTTGGGAGAAGAGTTTATTCCACTGGCCTTCCAGTATGCGCACGAGGCTGACCCGGATGCCGAACTTTATTATAATGATTATGGTATGGACGTGCAGGGTCGTCGGGAAGGAGTTGTGAAGCTTGTCCGTTCATTGAAGGAAAAAGGATTGCGCATTGATGCTGTGGGTATGCAAGGACACATGGGAATGGATTACCCCGACATCCAGAAATTTGAAGAAAGTATGCTTGCTTTTGCTTCAGCTGGTGTCAAGGTGATGATTACAGAATGGGATATGAGTGCGCTGCCTACTGCACTTCGCAGTGCCAACATCTCGGATACGGTTGCGTTTAAGAAAACATTGAATCCTTATCCGCAGGAACTTCCTGACTCTGTCAGCCAGGCCTGGAACAAAAGAATGCAGCAGTTCTTCCAGCTTTTTGAAAAGCATGCCGATATTGTGACCCGTGTAACGGCATGGGGAGTTACAGACGGAAATTCATGGAAAAATGATTTCCCGATTCGTGGAAGAAGAGACTATCCGTTGCTTTTTGACCGGAACTATCAGCCTAAGGAGTTTATACAGAAAATGATGGATGAGCAGTCGGATACGACAGCTATTGCACAGAAATAACGTTTAACAGGAGACACTTTCAGTGAGAGTCTCGTAAATCAATATAAAAATGAAAAAAGAAGAAAGATATTTGTTTCCTGCCGACTATATGGCAGATCCGTCAGTACATGTATTTAACGGACGTTTGTATATTTATCCTTCACACGACCGTGAATCAGGTATTCCTGAAAATGACAACGGTGACCATTTTGATATGAATGATTACCATGTATTGTCGACGGATGACGTGATGCATGGTGAAATCGTCGATCATGGAGTGGCTTTGAAGGTGGCTGATATACCTTGGGCCGGACGCCAGCTTTGGGACTGTGACATTGCCTGCAAGGATGGAAAATATTACTTGTATTTTCCGTTGAAAGACCGGAATGATATTTTCCGTATGGGGGTAGCCATTAGCGATAAACCTGAAGGTCCGTTCATTCCTCAGCCCGATCCTATTCGTGGAAGCTACAGTATTGATGCGGCAGTTTTCCGCGATGATGACGGAAGCTACTACATGTATTTTGGCGGAATCTGGGGAGGACAGTTGCAGCGTTATCGTGATAACAAAGCCATTGAAAATCCGTGTCTCCCAGCCGATAATGAACCGGCTTTGCCCAGTCGTGTAGTAAAATTATCGGATAATATGTTGGAATTTGCAGAAGAACCCCGTCCGGTCATTGTATTGGGAGAAGATGGCAAACCTTTGTTTGCAGGCGATCCGCATCGTTTCTTTGAGGCTTCGTGGATGCATAAATATAAAGGTAAATATTATTTCTCTTATTCTACGGGCGATACCCATCTGTTGTGTTATGCGGTAGGCGATAATCCTTATGGACCGTTTACATATCAGGGAGTAATTCTGACTCCGGTAGTAGGATGGACTACCCATCACTCTATTGCAGAATATAAAGGAAAGTGGTATCTTTTCCATCATGATTGTGTTCCTTCAGGTGGAAAGACCTGGCTTCGCAGTTTAAAAGTGGTTGAATTGGAATACGATGAAGAGGGTAAGATTCAGACCATAAAAGGAAGTGCGGATGAATAAAAAGTACTTGTTGGGTATATGTCTTTTGTCTTTCGGGCTGACCTTATTTGCGGAAGATGGAAGTAAACTCTGGTTGCGACAGGCGTCTTGTGAAAAGGCGTCTGTCTGTTGTTCAATTTCTTCTCCTACCATTGCCATAGCTCGTGAGGAACTGGCTTCTTTATGGCGTGGAAAGGCGGTTGAACTACAACTGTTTGCTGATGAAGCTCATCGTAAGCTGGGGAAGGAAGGGTACACCATACGTACTTCGGATGAAAAGATAGTGCTTGGCTCCACTACTGAACAGGGCTTGCTTTATGCGGCCTATCATCTTTTACGCTTGCAGGCAGAGGGGGCAGATTGTACCCGTCTGGATATTGCGGAAAAACCAGCCTTCGATGTACGTGTGCTGAATCATTGGGATAATCTGGATGGTACGATAGAGCGTGGATACGCCGGTAAGTCCTTGTGGCAGTGGGACGAACTTTCAGATACAGTGTCGGCACGTTATCAGGAATATGCCCGGGCCAATGCTTCGGTTGGTATCAACGGGACAGTGCTTAACAATGTCAATGCTTCGGTTAAAATACTTTCCAGCGAATACCTTGAAAAGGTACGCGTGCTTGCGGATATTTTCCGGCCGTACGGAATAAAAGTCTATCTTTCGGTCAACTTCGCTTCTCCCATGCAGTTGGGAGGATTGTCTACAGCAGACCCGTTGAATGAGGAGGTGGCTGAGTGGTGGAAGAAGAAGGTTCATGAGATTTACAGTCTTATTCCTGATTTTGGAGGTTTCCTGGTCAAGGCTAATTCAGAAGGGCAGCCTGGTCCGTGCGATTACGGGCGTACGCATGCCGAAGGAGCGAATATGATGGCAAGGGCCCTGAAACCCTACGGAGGAATCGTGATGTGGCGTGCGTTTGTGTACAGTCCGTCGGATGCTGACAGAGCCAAACAGGCTTATCTGGAGTTTAAACCTTTGGATGGAAAGTTTTTGGATAATGTGATTGTGCAGGTGAAAAACGGTCCGATTGACTTCCAGCCGAGAGAACCTTACAGTCCGTTGTTTGGTACGATGCCCCACACCCCGTTGATGGCTGAATTTCAGGTTACACAGGAGTACTTAGGGCATTCCAATCACCTGGCTTACCTGGCTACTATGTGGAAGGAGTTTTATCGGTATGTGTCTCCTGCTTCTTTAAAAGGGGTGGCTGGAGTGGCCAATATAGGTGATGATACCAACTGGTGCGGACATGATTTTGCACAGGCTAACTGGTATGCGTATGGTCGGCTGGCATGGAATCCTTCACTTTCTTCTGAAGAAATAGCTAAAGAGTGGCTGGCACAGACTTTTACGTCCGACCCTAAGTTCGTAGAGCCCATGACGCAAGTCATGATGGATAGTAGGGAGGCGGTGGTAGATTACATGATGCCGTTAGGATTACATCATATTTTTGCCTGGAGTCATCATTACGGACCGGAACCTTGGTGTGAGGTACCGGGTGCTCGTGCAGATTGGTTGCCGTCGTATTATCATCAGGCAGACAAAAAAGGTTTGGGATTTGACCGGAGTCGTTCTGGAAGTGATGCGGTGTCTCAGTATCCAGACTCTTTAGCCCACGTATTCAATTCATTGGAGCTATGTCCGGAAGAATTTTTGTTGTGGTTTCATCATGTAGACTGGAATCATTCATTAAAGTCTGGACGTACTCTTTGGGATGAATTGTGTTATAAATATCAGCAAGGCGTTGATAAAGTGCGTGAGTTCCAGAAAGTGTGGAACCAGATGAAACCGTATGTGGATGAGGAGCGTTTTCAGGCGGTGGCTAAACGGCTGGATATTCAGGCGAATGATGCGGTGTGGTGGAAAGATGCGTGTCTGGAGTATTTTCGTACCTATTCTCACATGAAGTATCCTGAAGGGGTAGAGGCTCCCGTATTCAAATTGAAAGAATTGAAAAAGGTAAAATTACCGATTAGTAACTATGAATGCCCTTCGGCAGACATGCTCCCACGGAAAAACAGCTCTTTGGAATAATTCTGCTTATATTGATTATCAATCAGTTACCGATTAAGAAGCAAATAGGATTTTTCTATAGAATAAAACGCAAGGACGTTTGATGTGAAACGTCCTTGCGTTTTGTCTTAAATGCACTTGCGTTTTAGTTGAAACGCACTTGCGTTTTGAATTAAACGTCCTTGCGTTTTTTAGAAGCGGCAGCGAATGTCAATTCCCACTTGTACGGGACGTCCTTTTTGCGCGAATCCGCGGCTCATTGTTTCAAAGTAGAACGCCTGATAATCTTTATTTAAGGCATTGTTTACCCAGAAACCGATTTGTCCGTTACCCTTGTTTAAGCTGAGTCGGCCGTTCAGTGTGCCGTAAAGTGCCTGACTGGCATTGTTCTGTTCTGTCCAGTAGATACGGCCTGCAGCGCGATAGTTGGCATCCAGGGTGATGTTGTCCAGAATAGCGTTCTTGCGCAGCGGGAAAATGTATTGTCCGCCTACGGCAAATGTATGTTTAGGAACGAAGGGTACATAGTTGCCGTTATAATTTTCTGTTTCACTTATCACATAATCAGTGAAGGTGGCGTATGTATATCCGTAGTTTCCGTTCAGGCTGAACTGGTCAGTGAGCTGTGCGCGTAAGCTGGCTTCCGCACCTAAGCTACGGCTCTTTCCGGCATTTACCGTGATACGTCCCAATCCACTTTCAGCAAAGCGTGACAACTGCTGGTCGCGAGTGTCCATGTAGAAAGCTGAGAGGTCGGCTTGTAACTTTCCGTTGAACAGGGTGAGGTGAGAACCGATTTCGTAGTTCCATGAATACTCCGGCTTGTAAAGGGTAGCTGCCTTTACGTCTGTTTGCGGGCTTTGAGCCATACCATTTAATATACCGATAATGGTTTGCTTTTTGTCATCAGGTATCATTGGTACTCCATTGATGGCTGGAATCGTTATATTGGCTACGTCTTTCATCATGCTTGCCTGCATATCATTTTGTAGCAGGTCAGAGAACATCTGAATGTTGTATCCCCCCGAACGGTATCCTTTAGATACACTCGCGTAGATGTTGTTGCGTGAATCAAAGTCGTATTGCAAGGCGAATTTAGGTAACAGCTGTATGTAGTCGTGCGACAGCTTTCCATTATAACTGTTGTTTACGTTGAATTCTTTTGCCGGAATCATCTCAATGACTTTGTTAATTGGAGTCAACGTTCCGCCTAATGAGTAGGTATGTGTAAATTGGCAACCACTATAGTAATCCAGCTTCAGGCTTTCATAGTCCATGCGAAGACCGGCAGTGAAAGAGAGTCCTTCCAGCCCGAAGAGATCATTGAAAGTTGACTGATGGAAAATGGCTCCATTTAAAATCGGTGTACTGAATTTTCCTGGAATAGCAAGTTGTTCACCGTTAATTACGTCATTGAAGTTTAGCTTCATGCTCATGTTGCCCATTGATATCGTGGGCATGTATTTATTGGCGTTAGTATTGATGGTCGAATTCAGCCAGTTTACTCCGTCCTTCTGAAAGATAACAGGAGCCTCTGTATCCAGCCACTGATAGAATCCGCTCACTCCGGTAGTCCACTGCCAGCGGCGTCCGGGTTTGGATTTCAACACGATTTCTTCGCTAAGTGTCTTGGAATTCTGCTTCTGCATCATGGTGTAGATGTTCTGCTCCGTAAAGTCCTGATCCAGGTCCATGTGGTCGCGCAGGTACTGAAAACCAGTTACGCTACTCAGAATGAAGTTGTCGGCTTGATATTCCAGGTTCAGTCCGGTGTTCAGCAAGTTACGTTTGTATCCGCAGGCATTGTCGTAAGAGATACGTCCGATGTAGTCGGCACGATCTTCTTCTCCTTTGACTTTACCTGTGTAGGCATACGGATAGCCGCCCTGATTGGTATACTCGTAGTTTACAGTAAAGTCAAGCTTCAGGTTCTCGGTCGGCAAATAAATGGCACGTATACGTCCGCCGAACTCATTGTCCGTATCAATTCGTTTTCCGTTAAAGTCGTTTTTGAAGAAACCTCCTTTGTGGTCATAAAACAATCCCACAGAAAAGGCAAACTGATTGGAAATACGATGGTAATGCGTAAGTGAGGCATTGTAATTGTTGTAGGTGGCAGCACCTAAACGAAGGTCTGTTCCCTGATACGTAAACGGTGATTTGGTAAACACACGAATAAGTCCTCCCATGGTATTACGTCCGTAGAGCGTTCCTTGCGGACCTCGCATTACGTCGATACGTTCAATATCAGAATAATTGAAATCGAAGGCCGATTTGTCGATAAAGGGAATATTGTCCACATAAAGTCCCACAGCCGGTGTATTGATACGTGAACCGATGCCTCGGATGTAAACCGAAGTCGTCAGCTTAGAACCATAGTCTGGAATGAATAAGTTCGGAACCAGTGCAGACAATGATTTTACAGAGGTTACCGAATTATTGCGCATCGCACTTTGTGAGAAGGAAGTCGACGAAGTGGCTTGCTGACGCAGACGGTTGTTCTCCTTCGGAGTAGCAATAACCACAACCTCTTCTATGTCAATAACCTTTGTTGTATCTTTGGGTAGAGAGTTCTCAGGTGATACCGGACCTGCCAAGGCGCTCTTTATAGAAACAGCCAGTAACGAAACAATAGCAATATTCTTTTTCATTATGTTGAAAGATATAGTTTAGTTAACGGCTGCAAAGTAACGCCAATTTGCTTGGATGGGCAATCCTAATAAATGAGGATTTTGGATTAGATACGGTCTGCGTCAATGTATCCGTGCATGACCGCATAAATGGCCAGACCGGATACAGATTTAATGCCCAACTTTTCTGTGATGTTTTTCCGGTGGGAAATAACCGTAGTCAGACTGATGTGAAGTTTATCTGCTATTTCTTTGTTGATCAGTCCTTTGGTTACAAGCCTGAGCACCTCAATCTCTCGGGCGCTCAATTCATGCTCTGCATCGGTGGCAGGAGGCGTTACGGGATGATGCGTCAGTTCGTGTCCTCGTTTTCGGGTCTGCATGATGGTTTTGACCAGTTGCTCCTGCGGAAGAAGAATATTCAGGCTTGGAATACCGGTTAGCAAGGGAGGTTCTCCTGCGGAGAGCACAATACATTTGGGTTTTCTTTCCAGAAAAAAGGATGTATGCTCAAAATACACGTTGGCCGACACAAAATAATGTGCATACATGTCGGGTGTATCGTCTATCAGTTTTTCAAAAGAAGAAAACGTACGTATGACAGCCTCGGGAATAAGTTCTTCCAGAATCGTACGTAGTCCGAGGGCCGTCAACGTGTTGGGCTCAATGATGGCTATTTCCGGCAGGTGGTGCATATAATAAGGTAATTAATGGTTTAAATAATTGGCTACGGCTTCAGCACATCGCTCTCCGTCAATTCCCGCTGAGACAATGCCTCCGGCATATCCGGCACCTTCTCCACAGGGGAAGAGACCTTCCACGGTAAGATGTTGCAGGGTGTCTTTATCGCGTACGATACGTACGGGGGAGGAAGTACGTGTTTCTACCGCAATCATGACTGCTTCGTTAGTGAGAAAGCCACGTGAGCTCTTCCCGAAAAGCTGGAATCCTTTGCTCAGTCGTTCGCTCAGGAAAGAGGGCATCCAGAAATGAAGGGGAGAAGATACTAATCCCGGGCTATAAGAGGTAGCAGGAAGATCATAGCTGAGTTTCTTTCGTGTAAAATCGACCATACGTTGCGAGGGGGCAGTCTGACGCATATTTCCCTGTTGCCAGCAGATTTGTTCCAGTTTTTCCTGGAAACGCATCATGGCTAATGTATGGATAGTACCTTCTGGCTGCTTTCCGTCGCGCAGAATCAGTTCTTCCGTCAGGCTTTCATTGGATTCGGGGAAAGGTTCTGCCTGAAGTTGCATTTCCGGCAATAGAAGGTCTTCCGGGCGTGTTTCTACCACCATACCCGAGTTGCTCCATTTGGTGCCGCGGTTACTCGGGCTCATACCGTTGACTACCAGCTGGTGAGGACCGCTGGCTGCCGGTACGACAAATCCACCGGGGCACATGCAGAAGCTGTACACTCCTCGTCCGTCTACTTGCTGTACGAAACTGTATTCGGCGGCCGGAAGGTACTTTCCTCGTCCGTTTTTATTGTGATATTGTATCTGGTCAATCAGCATGGACGGGTGCTCCAGTCGCACACCGATAGCAATCCCTTTAGTTTCCAGTTGCACCCCATGGGCATACAACCAGCGATATACGTCTCTGGCAGAATGTCCGGTAGCTAAAATAACGGGGCCTAAAAAGGTCTTTCCGGTATTCGTTTCAATACCTTTTACCTTTTGACCTTCTATGAGTATGGATTCCATTCGAGTCTGGAAGTGTACTTCTCCTCCACAGGCCAGAATGGTGTTACGCATGTTTTCGATAACTCTGGGAAGCTTGTCTGTTCCGATGTGCGGATGAGCGTCCGATAAAATGGTAGGACTGGCTCCATGCTGGCAGAATACATTTAATATTTTTTCTACGCTGCCTCTCTTTTTACTGCGGGTGTAGAGCTTTCCGTCGGAATAAGCTCCGGCTCCACCTTCTCCAAAGCTGTAGTTTGATTCAGCGTCTACCTTGTGCTCCCGGCTGATACGGGCCAGGTCTTCTTTTCGCTCACGTACATTCTTTCCTCGTTCCACTACAATAGGACGAAGGTCTAATTCAATGAGTTTGAGGGCTGCAAACAATCCTCCAGGACCTGCACCCACCACAATGACTGCAGGACGACCCTCTACATTGGGATAATCCGTACGTTCAAATTCTTCCTCAGAGGGTGTTTCGTTGACAAATACACGAATGGTCAGGTTGACATAAATGGTACGTTGACGTGCATCAATGCTTCGTTTCAAGATACGTATGGCATTGATGGTGCGTACGTCCAGACCTTTTTCTCGACCAATGTATTGTTTGAGTGATTGTTCACTGGCTGCCTGTTCGGGCAGAATTCGGAGTTGGTATTCGTGAATCATATTATTTGTAACTTTTTTGCAAAGATAGGGTTTCTGTTTTGTTCTTGCAAAGAGAAATAGAGGGGACTTTTTATACTGATTTAAGACTTTTATTTATGGAAATGGTAAATTTTTCTATATTTGTGGCCTATTTCTCTCAACAATTGTAAGTGAAAAAGCGTTATTGTTATTGATAGTTGAATAATAGTTAAAATAAAATTATGATGTGTAAGGTAAAAAAAATGTATCCATTATGGGGCTTTTTGTAGTCGTTCCCATTATGGACAGTGTCATGTGTGGATAACAAGTATGATCTTGACAAAGACATTGACATGACAGTCAATGTAGGTGGAGAACATCTCACGATTCCTGCCGGTAGCTCAGATACAGCCTATTTGAGTAAGATTATTGAAGTGAAAGAAGGGGATATTCTTCAACCCGATGCTGCAACCCGTGTGTATCATCTGACGAAAAAGGATGATATTAATGTGGAGCCTACTACGGTGAAGGAGGTGATGATTAGTAGTGCGAATACTGATTTGATGAAAGAATTGGTAGGAGCTGGTAGCAGTACTTCTGCAAGTATAACTACGGGTTTAGAGGAAGAAAATAAGTTGACAGCAGAAGCAAGTGATATAGATGAGGCTTTAATTGAATTAGGGGCTTTAGGAGCTGAAACACCTGCAAGTTTAACTTTGGCATTTAAGTTTTTAAATACTGGGAGCTTAACATTTGGCTCTGTAACTGCTAAGAATTTAGAAATTCAACTTCCTGATTTCTTGATGTTTAAAGAAGGAGAAGTAGAAGAAGGTAATAAACTTATTTTGAATAATGAGGAACTGAAGAATACGCATAAGGTATTGCATGTAGTTGGTTATCAGTTTGGAAAAAAGGCTGGGGAAGGAGAAAAACCGGACGAAAATAGAATCATAACAATTGACGGAAAAGTTACAATGAAAGGAGAAGTGGTGACTTCGGGAATTGGTGGTTCTGGTAGTTTGACCATGACTATGCATGTCACTTTGGGGGAAATGATAGCCAATAGCGTAACCGGTGTTATTCAGCCTAAGATTGAAGCTGAAGCTACTAAAATAGAATTGAACGACCTGCCTGATTTCTTAAAAGATGAGGAAACTCGTCTGGATATTACCAATCCGGTGATCTTGCTGAGAGCAGATAACCCATTGGCAACTCCGGTAGAAATTGATGCGGTACTGACTCCGTTAAAAAATAATACGGTTGTAACAGGTAAGAGCGTAGAAGTAGGTAATGGTGATATTGTACTGGTTCCGGGTGCCAATGTGATAGCTCTTTCTCGTACAGGAGAAAGTTCTGTGGATGGGGTAACGGATAATGTGAAAGTAGAGGATATAAACAACCTGCTGGAAATAATACCGCATGACATTGAAGTGGACTTACAGCCTGTTGTCCGCAATGAAAATTATTATACAGTAGAGTTGGGCAAACCTTACGATATGCCATCAAGTTATGAAGTGGATGTGCCGTTAAGTTTCGAACAAGGTCTGAATATCGTGTACAATGATTCTGTGCAAGATTTGAATAAAGATTTGAACGACTTGGATAAGGTAGGTCTGAAAAATGTGAAAGTTATTTTGTCGGTAGACAATGCTATTCCTTTGAAATTGCAGTTGAAAGCTGAAAATGTACAGATTAAAGATGTATATGGCAACGAACTGAGTGCAGTGAAGAAGACAATAGAAGAAGATAAACAGTATGTGGCAGAAAGTGCAGATGAAGAAAAACCTGCTACAAGCGAGCTGGTTTTGAGTTTGACTTCAGATGATACTGCATTCTTGTCAAAGATTGATCGGATTTGCTTTAAACTAACAGCTGTTCCGGGAAGTGCTACTGGTGTGCCTTTGAAAGATACACAGTGGTTAAAAGTAACAAGTATCAAACTGTCTGTGCCGGGCGGTGTGAATGTAGATTTGAATTAATAACGAACGAGAAAAAATGAAACAAATGAAGAAAAATATATTGTGTACGGTACTGTCCGGATTGGCTGTTTTTGCGTTTGTGGGGGAAGCAGTAGCACAACCTCAGATTAATCGTTCTGCCTACTTTTTGGGAGGTGCTACTTATCGTCATGAACTGAACCCTGCATTTATGGGAGAAAGAGGATACGTGAGCATGCCCGGATTGGGTAATTTGTCAGTAGGAGCTCAAGGAACTGCAGGTGTAGGTGACTTTCTATTTGTAAAGTCTAATGGTGACTTGATGACCTTCATGCACGAGGAAGTGAGTAGAAAAGACTTCCTGAATGGTTTGCCTAACCGGTTGAAAATGGGATTTAATGTCAATGAGAATATCTTGTCTACCGGATTTTATGCATGGGGAGGTTTTAATACGATAGGACTTTCTGTTAAAAGTAACACCAATCTGTCGGCTCCAGACCAGTTGTTTAAGTTTATGAAGAATGGAGTGGATGCCCCGGAAGGAACGCGTTATACAGTTAACGATTTGAATATTCTTACGACGAACTATGCAGAATTGGCATTGGGACATGCCCGTCAGATAAACGATCAGTGGACAGTAGGTGCTAAAATGAAGTTCCTGGTGGGACTTGCTAAAGCTACTGTAAAAATAGACCGACTGGATATTGAAGCGACTCCGGATGCTTGGAAAATCACTCCGTCGGGTGCACAAGCCTATCTGTCTGCCAAAGGCTTGGTCGTGCCGACTCGTGGAGAAACAGGTAATTATGATGAAAGTGATTATGAACTGGATACCAATGGCAACCGTACTGATAAACTGAAACCGGGTTCTGAGCAGTTGATATCGTATGATGACGTAGATTTTGACAGCAAGAATATCGGTCCTACAGGATTTGGTATGGCGTTTGATTTCGGTGCGACTTATCGTCTGAATGATGAATGGACATTCTCTGCTGCATTGCTTGATTTGGGATTCATCCGTTGGAAAAATACGGTCAAAGCTACCATGAACAATAGCTTTGAATTTGATGGATTTAATGAAATTCCGGTGAAATCAGACTTGGGAGATAATGATCCTAATTCAATTGATAACCAGAGCGACCGTATTGTAGATGACCTGGAACAGATGTCTAAATTCACAAAAGAGGGAGAGGGACTGAAGCGTGCTACAGCGTTGGCTGCCACGTTGAACCTCGGTGCGGAATATACATTGCCTGCTTATGACCGCTTGAAGTTCGGTTTCTTGTCTTCTTCTCGTTTCCAGGGACGCCACTCTTGGACGGAAGCACGTGTTTCTGCCAATGTGTCTCCTCTGACTTGGTTTGAGGCTTCAGTAAACTATGCCCTTTCTAACTTTGGTTCTACGGGAGGATTGATGTTGAATTTTCACCCAAGAGGTTTCAACTTCTTTGTGGCTGCAGATGTGCCGTTGTGTAAATATACTCCGAAATATTATGCACCACTTAACCGCTTCTCGGCTAATATTAATTTAGGAATCAACTTTACTTTCGGTCCGAAGTATAAGACAAAACACCGTTGTGTAGAAGTTCAGTCATTATAATTTTTAAACAAGTAGATATGAGAAAAATAGCATATATATTGTCGTTTGTCATGTTGCCGCTGGTTGCCATGGCAGGTGATATAAAGTATACACGTCCGGTATTGACGTTAAAAAACGACACGTTGACCGTTGAGTTTTCCATGAGTGTGGAAGATGTGCGTGTGAATAGTGAGCAGACGTATGCCTTTACTCCTGTATTGCGTGAAGGAAAAAACTATTACGCCATGCCTCCGGTAGTAGTAACCGGAAAGAACGGTGATTACAAAATGCGCCGTCAGGAGCGGAAAATGGCTCGTCGTTTCGGGTTTGATAATCCTTTTGTTGTGATTCACGGACGTCAGGAAAATCGGGAGGATGTGGTTCGTTACCAGACTTCTGTTCCTTATCAGGCATGGATGGACCATGCTTCCATGATTCTGTTGCAGGAAGGAAAAGAATGCTGTGAGGTGGATTTGCTGGATATTACGGTGATTGAACCGGATGTGGCTGTGGAAACTCCTGCTTTGCCTGTAGAATTTGAAGTGTGTGATCCTTGCAAGGAAATGGTTTCTTTCCTGACTCCGAAAGAAGAACCGCTGAAGGTTCGCTCTGAACAAAGTACATTGTTTATCGAATTCCCGGTAGGTAAAACAGCTTTTGATGCAGATTACAAGAATAACCGCACTGAATTACAGAAACTGAAAGAGATTCTGGAACCTCTGGAAGATGGAGATTTGGTAACGTTTAAGTCAATCAATGTGTGCGGATATTCTTCACCGGATGGTTCGGTTCGCACGAATGACCGTGTGGCTAAGCAACGTGCGGAATCGTTTGCACTGAATCTGAAAGGTGGATATAATTTCCCGCAGGAAGTGCTGCATGTGACTTCTGCAGGGGAAGATTGGGAAACTTTGGTGAAAATGCTGGAAGAAGATAAACCTGCCTATGCAGAAAAGGCTTTGGCTGTGATTCAGAAATATGAAAATCTGGACGTACGTGAAGCCCGATTGAAATCTACACTGGGCATGGCTACTTATCGTACGATGATGAACCAGTATTATCCTCGTCTGCGTCGTTTGAGCGTGTCGGTAGATTACGAAGTGAGAGAAGTCTTGAACTCAGAAGCTGCCCGTTTGATTTATACCAATCCGAAATTGTTGAGCTTGCAGGAAATGTATCGTGTGGCAGGTATGTATCAGCCTGGAACAAAGGAATATAAAGAAGTGTATGAAATTGCGGCCAACACTTATCCGGAAGATGTGACTGCTAACATCAATGCGGCTTCTGCCAATATTATCAGCGGTGACTTTAAAAAGGCAGCATCTTATATGGATAAGGTGAAAGATGATTCACGTGCTTTCAATAACTTGGGTGTATTGGCTTGGTTGTCTGGAAATACGGAAGCAGCTAAAGAATGGTTCCAGAAAGCTGCAAGCGTAGAACCTGAAAAGGCAAATGCAAACTTGGAAAAAATGGTTCCTTATGAAAATGCCGTTCAGAAATAACGGATATTGAGATAGGATACTGAATAAAAAACGCCTGTGCGCATGGAGAATACTTCAAAGTGCACAGGCGTTTTTTTATGGTGTGAAGAGGGTTATCCAAATAATTCCCGGAAAGCCTCTTCTACTTTTCTTACAGGGATGAGCTCAATTTTTATTTTCTTTCGGTCAATGCCAGACAGGTTGTGCTTGGGAATCAGCATCCGTTGAAATCCGAGCTTTTCGGCCTCACTGATACGTTGTTCGATGCGGTTGACCGGACGGATTTCTCCGCTCAGGCCTACTTCTCCTGCCATACATACGCCTGCTTCAATTTCTGCATCCATGTTGCTGGATAAAATGGCACTGATAACTGCCAAATCTATGGCGGGGTCGTTGACTTTCAGCCCTCCGGCAATGTTCAGGAACACATCTTTTTGAGCCAGCTTGAATCCGACACGTTTTTCAAGTACAGCCAGCAGCATGTTCATACGGCGCAGGTCGAATCCGGTGGCGGAACGCTGTGGCATTCCGTATGCGGCTGTGCTGACCAATGCCTGTACTTCTATCAGGAAGGGGCGTACACCTTCCACGGCACCGGCGATGGCGACACCGCTCATGCCTTCGTGGTCTTGGGTAAGCAACAGTTCGGAAGGGTTGCTCACCTGCCGTAGTCCGTCCTGGCGCATTTCGTAGATTCCCAGTTCAGCTGTACTGCCGAATCGGTTCTTGATGCTGCGCAAGATGCGGTACATGTAGTGCTGGTCTCCTTCGAATTGCAATACGGTATCGACGATGTGTTCCAATACCTTCGGTCCGGCGATGCTTCCTTCCTTGTTGATATGTCCGATGAGGATAACCGGTGTGCCAGTTTCTTTGGCAAACTTTAAAAGGGAGGCGGTACATTCTCTTACCTGCACGATGCTGCCGGGAGAAGAATCAATATTCTCGGTAGAAATTGTCTGAATGGAGTCGATAATGACCAAATCGGGAGCCGCATTCTTTATATGGGTAAAAATCTGTTCCAACGAGGTTTCACAGGCTATCAGCAGATTGTCATTTTCCGGGTGCGGAATGCGTACGGCCCGAAGTTTGAGCTGGCGGGCACTTTCTTCACCGGATACGTAGAGAATTCTTTTGTGGGTAAGCCGTAACACCGTCTGGAGTATCAGAGTCGATTTTCCGATGCCTGGTTCTCCTCCAATCAGGGTGAGTGAACCTTGCACCAGTCCCCCTCCCAATACACGGTTCAGCTCTTCGTCGAGCATGTCCATGCGTTGTTCTTCATTTGATTCTATTTCGGTCAGACGTTGAGGTTTGGAGCGCACGGATTCGATGCCGTGTGCCGCGTGCTTGGCTACAGGAGCTTCCTTGCGCACCACTTCTTCCACAAATGTATTCCATTGTCCGCAGGAGGGGCATTTCCCAGCCCATTTAGGAGATTCTTGTCCGCAGTTTGTGCAGACATAGACCGTTTTTTCTTTTGCCATATTTGTTACACTAATTCTTTACAAAGGTACGAAATCTTATGCTTATTCTCTATACTGGCAAAAAAATATCATTTATTTATTTGTTTGTAGAAAAATGTTGCTATATTTGCCAACGGAAAAACAATAATCTATGACTGTACACTGTCTTCATATCATCTTGTTGAACGGGCATGGGTATATGCCTTTCATTACATCTACCACAGGGATGACCCCTAGGGGGTGAGGATAGTATGTTTGGTGTTTCTACGTGATACACGTCTGCGGATGCAGACATTTCAATTATTTTATTCAATCAAGATTTATTTTAATTCATTGTTTCTGTTTGTGCCGTAGTGTAAGGCCTTACGGAGATATACCGGGGCCATTGGGTTTCGGACTAAAAATTAATGGTAACCTATGAAAGTATTGAAATTCGGCGGAACATCCGTAGGTTCTGTCAATAGCATGTTAAGTGTCAAGCGTATAGTAGAGGGTATAGATGACAAAGTAATTGTAGTCGTTTCTGCATTAGGGGGAATTACCGATAAACTGATTTGTACTTCGAAAATGGCCGCTTCGGGCGATGACGCTTATGAGAAGGAAATGAAGGAAATCGTGAACCGTCACATTGAAATGGTGTACACTGTGATTCCGGCAGGGCGGGGAAGAGAGTTGCTTCTGGATCTGGTAAACGAACTGCTGAGCGAATTGAAGGATATTTTTCAGGGTATTTATTTGATTCGTGACCTTTCTCCGAAAACTTCTGCTACGATTGTGAGCTATGGGGAACGTCTTTCTTCCATCATTGTGGCTACTCTTATTGAGGGGGCAGTGTGGTTCGATTCCCGTACTTTCATTAAGACTGAAAAGAAACATAATAAGCATATTCTTGACTCAGAGCTGACGAACCGGCTGGTGCGTGAGACTTTCAGTGAAATACCAAAGGTTTCTCTGGTGCCGGGATTTATTTCTACCGATAAGAATACAGGAGAAGTAACTAACCTGGGAAGAGGTGGATCTGACTATACAGCCTCTATTATTGCGGCAGCTTTGGATGCGGATATTCTGGAAATCTGGACGGACGTGGATGGCTTCATGACAGCTGACCCTCGTGTCATCAGCACGGCTTATCCTATTACGGAGCTGAGTTATGTAGAGGCTATGGAGCTGTGTAACTTTGGTGCGAAAGTGGTGTATCCGCCTACGATTTATCCGGTGTGTCATAAGAATATTCCTATTCTGATAAAGAACACGTTCAATCCGGAGGCTCCGGGCACTATTGTGAAGCAGGAAGCTGACCATTCTTCGAAACCTATCAAGGGTATTTCGTCTATTAATGATACCTGTTTGATTACTATGACCGGTTTGGGAATGGTGGGTGTCATTGGTGTGAACCATCGTATCTTCAAGACGTTGGCCGAAAACGGCATCAGTGTCTTTTTGGTTTCGCAGGCTTCTTCTGAGAACTCAACCTCTATCGGTGTGAGAAATGAGGATGCGGAACTGGCATGTGAGGTGCTGAATGAGGAGTTTGCCAAAGAAATAGAAATGGGCGAAATCTCACCGATGAAAGCGGAAGGCGGTCTGGCCACCGTGGCGATTGTGGGTGAGAACATGAAGCATACTCCCGGTATTGCCGGAAAACTGTTTGGTACGCTCGGACGTAACGGTATCAATGTCATCGCTTGTGCGCAGGGTGCTTCTGAGACAAATATCTCTTTCGTCGTGGAAGGTGCTTCCTTGCGTAAGACACTGAATGTGATTCATGATTCATTCTTCTTGTCAGAATATCAGGTGTTGAACCTGTTTATCTGTGGTACGGGAACAGTGGGTGCCAGCTTGATTGAACAGATTCATGGCCAGCAGGAAAAGCTGAAACAGGAACGCGGACTGAAACTGCATGTGGTGGGTATTGCCAACGGCCATAAAGCCTTGTTTACACGTGCCGGAATTGATTTGGAACATTTCAGAGAAGAATTGGATGAAAAAGGCATTCCTTCTTGTCCTCAGACTCTTCGTGATGAGATTGTGGGAATGAATATCTTCAATTCGGTGTTTGTGGATTGTACAGCCAGTCCCGATATTGCGGCACTGTATAAAGATTTGCTGAGTCACAATGTCTCGGTGGTAGCAGCAAACAAGATTGCCGCTTCTTCTGAATACGACATCTATGCGGAACTGAAAAGAATCGCTCGCCAGCGTGGAGTGAAGTATTTGTTTGAGACGAACGTAGGAGCCGGTCTTCCGGTAATCAATACCATCAATGACCTGATAAACAGTGGTGACAAGATTCTGAAGATTGAAGCAGTGGTGAGCGGTACGTTGAATTATATTTTCAACCGCATCAGTGCGACAATTCCTCTGAGTGAAACCATCCGTCAGGCGAAGGAAGAAGGTTATTCAGAACCGGACCCGAGAATTGACCTGAGCGGAAAGGATGTGATCCGGAAACTGGTGATTCTGGCTCGTGAGGCAGGTTACCGTTTGAATCAGGAAGATGTGGAAGCAGACTTGTTTATTCCTGACAGCTATTTTGAAGGTACATTGGATGATTTCTGGAGAAAGATTCCACAATTAGATAAAGAATTTGAAGAACGTCGCAAGAGACTGGAAAGCGAGGACAAGCGCTGGCGTTTTGTGGCAAGCCTGGAAGATGGACACGGCAAGGTGTCTTTGCAGGAAGTAGACCGCAATCATCCGTTCTATAACCTGGCTGGCAGCAACAATATTATCTTGCTGACCACAGAGCGCTACAATGAATATCCGATGCTGATTCAGGGATACGGTGCCGGTGCAAGTGTGACTGCTGCCGGTGTATTTGCGGATATAATGAGTATTGCCAATATTTAAACCAAACAAAAATGAAACATGTGATTATCTTAGGTGACGGTATGGCCGATTGGGCTGTACCTTCCTTAGGCGACAAAACTTTACTGCAGTATGCACATACGCCATATATGGATAAGCTGGCAAGTATGGGGCGTACGGGCGTATTGAAGACGGTGGCCGACGGCTTCCATCCTGGAAGTGAGGTGGCCAATATGTCTGTGATGGGCTATGATTTACCTAAGGTGTATGAAGGTCGTGGAGTACTGGAAGCTGCCAGTATTGGTGTAGACCTTCAGGATGGGGACATGGCCATGCGTTGTAACATTGTCTGTGTGGAAGGAGAAACGCTGAAAAACCACTCTGCCGGACATATTTCTACGGAGGAGGCCGATGAACTGATTCGCTTTCTGGATGAAAAATTAGGTTCCGACCGCATTCATTTTTACACAGGAGTGCAATATCGTCATTTATTGGTGATCAAGGGAGGAGATAAGCGCTTGGCTTGTGTACCTCCGCATGACATCCCTTTGCAGCCTTTCCGTCCTAATCTGGTGAAGGCACTCTGCCCTGAGGCACAAGAAACTGCCGATTTGTTGAATGCACTGATTCTGAAATCACAAGAGTTGCTGGCTACGCATCCTGTCAACTTGAAACGAGTGGCGGAAGGGAAAGACCCGGCCAATAGTATCTGGCCCTGGAGTCCGGGATATCGCCCGCAAATGGAGCCTTTGTCAGAGAAATATCCGTCTATCCGAAAAGGAGCTGTGATTACAGCTGTCGATTTGATTCGGGGTATCGGCCGTTATGCAGGTTTGCGCTGTATTGATGTGGAAGGGGCTACCGGATTGTATAACACTAACTATGAAGGGAAGGCTCAGGCTGCCATTGAAGCGCTGAAAACAGATGATTTTGTATATCTGCATGTAGAAGCCAGCGATGAGGCAGGTCACGAAGGAGATGTACCGTTGAAACTGAAAACCATTGAAGACCTGGACAGCCGTATTGTCGGTCCGGTCTATGAAGCGGTAAAACAATGGGACGAGCCGGTGGCCATTGCGGTATTGCCCGACCATCCTACTCCTTGTGAGTTGAGAACGCATACCAATGAACCGATTCCCTTCCTGATATATTATCCGGGTATTGAGCCGGATGCCGTGCAGACTTATGATGAAATCAGCTGCAAGGAAGGAGGATATGGTCTGATGGAGAAAGATGAGTTTATGAACCTATTTATGAATATTCAGTAACAGATAGCAATATGAAGTATTACAGTACAAACGGAAAAGCATTAGACGCGACATTGGAAGAAGCTGTGGTAAGAGGACTGGCTTCAGATAAGGGTTTATATATGCCCCGTCAGATTAAACCCTTGCCACAATCGTTCTATGACGAGATTGAGACTCTTTCTTTTCCAGAAATAGCTTATAAAGTAGCAGATGCTTTTTTTGGAGAAGATGTACCGGCCGAAACATTGAAACAGATTGTGTATGATACATTGAACTTTGATGTACCGGCAGTGAAAGTAAAAGACAATATTTATTCTTTGGAGCTGTTTCACGGACCTACATTGGCTTTTAAAGATGTAGGTGGTCGTTTTATGGCCCGCCTGTTGGGATACTTTATCCGTAAGGAAGGAAAGAAGCAGGTCAATGTGCTGGTAGCTACCTCCGGAGATACGGGAAGTGCGGTGGCAAATGGTTTCCTTGGAGTAGAAGGCATTCATGTGTATGTGCTTTACCCGAAAGGAAAAGTTAGTGAAATTCAGGAAAAACAATTCACTACCTTGGGACGTAACATCACAGCGGTCGAAGTGGACGGTACGTTCGATGACTGTCAGGCGTTGGTGAAGAATGCGTTCATGGATAAAGAATTGAACGAGCACATGCAGCTGACATCTGCCAACTCTATCAATGTGGCCCGTTTCCTGCCGCAGGCCTTTTATTATTTCTATGCCTATGCGCAGATGAAGAAAATCGGTAAGGCCGATAACCTGGTGGTTTGTGTGCCGAGCGGTAACTTCGGAAATATTACAGCCGGATTGTTTGGCAAGCGTATGGGACTTCCGGTGAAACGCTTTATTGCAGCTAATAATCGTAACGATATATTCTATCAATATCTGAAGACAGGAGAATATTGTCCGCGTCCGTCGGTGGCTACTATTGCCAATGCCATGGATGTAGGCGACCCTAGTAATTTTGCCCGGGTACTGGATTTGTACGAAGGTAGTCACGATGCCATTGCTTCTGAAATCAGCGGCGAAACCTATACCGATGAGCAGATACGTGAAACGGTGCAGAAGGTTTACGAAGAAACAGGTTATCTGCTCGACCCTCACGGCGCATGCGGATACCGTGCGTTGGCTGAAGAACTGAAAGAAGGAGAAGTCGGTTTGTTCCTTGAAACAGCTCATCCGGCAAAATTCCTTCAAACAGTGGAAAGCATCATTGGAGTGGAAGTAAAAATACCGGAAAAGCTTCAGGCATTCATGAAAGGTACCAAACAGAGTGTACCGATGTCGAAAGACTTTGCGGCATTTAAAGCTTACTTGATGAAACAATAGTCCTTCAGATACACGAGTATAAAGTGTCTACTGTTCCAGTTTATAAAAAGAAA